>OHMN01001326.1_pt1 | contig 16315 bp, 14 predicted proteins | sample 1569361 | NCBI WGS metagenome assembly OHMN01 (sample SAMEA3541508, study PRJEB24748) | human gut metagenome | biome: human gut; feature: human-associated habitat; material: faeces | place: China | collected 2012
CAGCTTCGTTATCACGATCTAAGCCTTCAGCGGGGCTTCCCTCGAATACGGTGGCGCGAACTCAAGAGGAGACTTGTCGGATAGGTCGATGACTTTCCCCCGGATCTGTAATTGCTGTGCCCGAATACCCCAAGAAAAGGATATAAAAAGGGCTGCCATAATGATTTGTTTCATTATAGTACGATTTAATGATTAAGAAATAATGTGTGTATGTGATTGTTACCTAGTCCAAATCTCTTCTCCGTTCAGACGGATCTTCTGGATATTGTTGATACGGATATGCAACGTGAGATTTTTATCTTGCCCGGCGCCCCTCGCCCCGCTAACCAATAATAGAGAATCGTGGCGGCTGACTTCCGGCAAATACCGTTTCATTCCCTCGTAATAGAGTAACGACCGGTCCTTTGCTTCCAGTATTTGCCCCCGGGGAAATTCGGAGGCGGTTCTCGTATCGACTTTTATGTTTTCCGCTTTCAACTCCGGATTATCTATCTGGATAATCTGAAACTTTTGCGTGAAACCTGTAAGGCATTTTTCCGACGTAAACTGGGCAGCGCCGAAAGTGAGGGCTGGAACGATATATAATGTCGCTATCAAGGCGATAAACACGCGATTACTTTTTTTCATGATTGTCTTTATTTAATGGTAGATATATATAATGTATAGGCTTTCGTAAGCTCGTCGATACCTACGCCTAGCAGGTGCATCTCCTTGAATACAGCGGGAAGCACCTCTTCCACGAACTGGTTATGGCGCATCTCACGGATTTTCCGCTCGGCGTCGGAAGCAACGAAGTAGCCGATCCCACGCTTGTTGTAAATAATCTCATTCGCTTGCAGACGTTCGAAGGAACGCATGACCGTGTTCGGATTCACTTCCATCTCTACCGCCAGTTCCCGTACCGAAGGGATACGGCTATCGGCTTTGTAATTCCCACTCAATACCCGGTCGCAAATCCGCTCGGCTATCTGGATAAATATGGATTGATTCGTATTGTAGTTCATCTTAGTTCCTTTTCTTTAAGTTTTAGATAAGCGACGTATAAGACCACGAGGGTAGCGATGAGAAATGCGGGTGTAAAGGCAAAACTTAGCCAATACACGGCGGTATAAAGTGGGGAAGACTCATAACAGAACCTATCCATACCCGGCTGGATGTTCAACGTGCTTATGCATAGATAGACAATCCCTATGATAGAGGCAACTATCAATATATATCCGCCACAAGCGATTCCTAAAGCATACTTCTTGAATGTAACGTAAGAGAGGAACATCAAGGAACCGACAAACGCCAGCATGGTGAACTCTTGCAAGGGCATGGTAATGTCCTTGAATGCTACAGGCTGTATATGAATGAGCATTGAGGCTATTCCCGTCCCAGTCCAGAACGTGACTTGGTATGTTAAGAATACCACGATGCCTTCGATCAAGATAGCGGCAAATTTCTCTTGGTTGCTCGCGGGAAGCGTTAAGAACAATCCTCTAGGGCGGTGTATCATCAAGTTTACGTAGCTACAGAAAGCGATAAAAGTCCCCAATGATCCCAATACATATAATGTAAAGGTACGGAATCTCGTATCCCATAAAATGGAGGATAACAGGAAAAAGAAGAGGACTCCGAGGATGACCAATACCCCATAAGCTAATTTTTTCTTATTCTCTATCCAATCTTTGCGAAGTAAAAGATTGATGCGTTGTATACTAAAATCTGTTTTCATGTCTATGTGTATTTAGGAGTTCATGATTCTTTGGATCTCTTTGGGATACGTTATCGCTGCGTTAAAGAGCAACTCTAAGGATACGGCCGTCTCTTCCTTGCCATCCCTTGCGGTGACGCCTATTGTCCCTTGCGAGGTAGGCTCGGAATAAAGAGCTTTCTCTTCCGGCAGGAGTGGTCCGAAATAAAGTTTCTCGCCGATCTCGTTCAATGTCTTATTCAATAGGATTTGCCTTTGGTCTAAGATCAATACCGTGTCGATCAAGCTTTCTAGATCCCTGACCTGATGCGTGGAGATAATAACCGTCTGATTGTCATCTATCAAAGAGGCTACCAGTCTGCGGAATGTCGCTTTCGAGGGAATGTCCAGCCCATTTGTTGGTTCATCCATTAGAAGCAGGGGCGTATGAGCGGCCAGCGCCAAGGTTATCGCCACCTTTTTCCGTTGTCCTTGAGACATTTTCGACAGGCGATCGGATAGATTGATCTCAAACGATTCTACGCAAGCCTTGCAGATATCGTCTCTAAATGTCGGATAAAAAGCCGCGTACATCTTTATATATTCTATGGCGGTGACCTCAGGCATGGAGATTTCCTCCGGCAATAAGAATATCTGCTGCAAGAAACGAGCGTTTCTCTCGGAAGGAATTTCCTCCAATACGAGGCAAGAACCTTGATCCGGAAAGATCTGTCCGCTTAGAAGGTTTAGAAGCGTAGTCTTTCCTTCACCGTTCTTTCCCAATAAGCCACAGATGTGTCCCGATCCAACCTCAAGATTGATACGATCAAGTACCTCTTTTTTGCGGCTATAGCTGAATGAGAGTTCTTTTAATGTAATCATATGTTTTGCTGCTTTAGTGTATTAGTTTAATAGTACACTGCAAATGTAGTGGAAGTTTTTGAATAAACAAGAGGGAAGGGTATTTTTTTCCTTTTATTTTTCAAGATGGCAGTACAAGGTGATTAAAGGGAATCTCTTAATGCTATTAGCCTCTTTTCCAAGAAGGATTAGCGGTTTGCTCTTGAAGCATTGCTAATTTTTCAGTTGGTGCATGATCTTCTAACGGCTGTTGGAAGATCATGCACCAGCTGTTAGATGATTATGCAACAGCCGTTGGATAATCTATACTTAAAGATGAAATCGCTAAGGATTCCCTGTTATCGGTCTAAAGGTAGGGGAGCGGGAAGCTAATGATTCTTGATGATTTTGCGGTTCTCTCGGGGAGAAAAAGGTACTCTACTTCTAAATTTATGTTGCAAAACAGTTAATTTTTTATCGATGTGTGCGCTAAAACATATAAAAAAGCTTGCTAATTTGCAGAAAATCGCTATATAATTTGGTAGAAAGAAGTATTTGGTTTTATATTTGCACCCGTTAAAGGCAAGTTAGTGTCTCTTTAGCGAAAGAAACATGCTTGTTTACGATCCTGAAAATCAGGAGTCGGGAGTTTGTCCCCCGGGAGATTCCCCCGATTAAGTTTAACGTAAAATTGAAAATATGAAGGTAAGAGCTTATGTTCTCATCGCATCGGTAGCGTTATTAGGAATGTCTGCCGGTTCGAAAAAGGCGAAACTTACCGAGGGTGTGAACCCCGGTGATCTAGCTCCGAGAATAGAGTTTTTGGGAAACGACGCTAAAGCCAGTTTCCACAACCAATTAGGACGTTATACATTGCTCAACTTTTGGGCGGCTTACGATGCGGAATCGCGGGCTCGTAACGTGCAATTGGCGAATGAGGTTAACAAGTTTGGTCCGGACAAAATTGCGATGTGTTCGATCTCTATGGATGAGAAAGAATCTATTTTTACCGAGACGGTAAAGATTGACAAGTTGGATCTGTCAACGCAATTTCACGAAGGACTGGGTAAAGAGTCAGAGTTGTACAAGAAGTATGATTTAAGAAAAGGTTTCAAGAACTTCTTGATTAACGACGAAGGAGTGATAATCGCCGCCAACGTCACCCCGGAAAAACTGACCGAGATTCTGAAAGCAATTTAATCAGTATTATTTAGCAAAGAGGGCTGTTCCACTTCAAGATGGGACAGCCTTTTTTATCGATTCACGAGTTTTCGTTTCGAGATGATGAAATAGCATGTATAGTCTGAGAAGGAAATGTGCGCTTTCTTTTTAAGTCCGTGTTTATTATTAACTCTTTTTGATTTATTAACCCTAATGGATAGGGTGATTGAGAAGGTCCTCTGTCTTTACTGTAAATGAACAGCTAATATCCTGTAATAATGAGATCTATACTTTTCTTTATTTGTTTGATCTTTACCTTTGGGGGACAGGCGCAAGAGGAAGAAAAATCCCATATGTGGAAAGTAGAACTCTCCGGTGCCTTGAATAATAATTCAGCATGGGAGGTAGAGCCATCTGTTACTTATCTACCGATTCCTTATGTGGGAATTACTATGGGGTTGCTTTTCTGTAATACGATTGAGAGAGATAGTTATACGGGGTTTTCAAGAGATAATCAGTGGTTCTGGGATTCAGATGAGAGTAATCCGGGCTGTCATTTCTTTGCGTTACGTCCGGCCATCCAGTTAGTAACTCCCGCTTTTAAATTCGGGAAAGACAAGGATACGGGACTCTCTTTGGTCGTTTCACCCGGATTAACCATTCCTTTGCCTGTCAATCAAGAGTTTAATATAAGCTATGTTCCAAACACTCCCGGGATATGGATACCTCAAAAATTCGATCATATAAAGAACAAGGGAGGTAAATCGTTATTTTATCATATTAAAAGTATGTTGAGTCTCGATATAGACCAGCGGTATATATTCTCTTTGGGGTATATATTTTCGAATTTTGATTTATATAGTGGAGGGCGAAACTTCATTGTAGAGGGGAAAAGGCTTAGTATGCCTCGGATTCGTTTTATGCATTCATTCTTTCTAAGTATCGGATATCGGTTTTAAATCGTTTCATACATTGTCTTTCTCGTTTAGCCCAAAAAGGGAGAGCTGTTTTTAAGGCTCTCCCTTTTGCATAAGCTTATATATAATAATGTATAGGATTTATCGAATTGCTTCTACTTCTTCCGTACGCAAAGGGATCTTCTTTCCTAATAGACGAGCGCCGTTCTCGGTAATCAGATAGTCTTCCTCGTTACGTATGCCACTGAAATCTTTATATGTAAACAACTTCTCGTAATTGATGAATTCGGTGAACTTGTTCTGGCCTCTCCATAAATCCATTAATTCGGGGATGAAGTATACGCCCGGCTCGATGGTCAAGACAAACCCCGGTTCCAGCTTACGTCCCAAGCGCAATGACTTACGTCCGAATTCCGTACTCTTCGGTTGTCCGTCATAACCAACGTATACCTCTCCTAGATTCTCCATATCATGTACATCCAATCCCATCATGTGGCCTAGGCCACAAGGCATAAACATGGCGTGAGCACCGGCTTTTACGGCCTCCATCGGATCTCCTTTCACGAAACCAAGGTCCTTTAAACCCTCCATGATCACTTTACAAGACAACTCATATACATCCACGAAAGGAATACCCGGGCGCAAAGCCGCTACGGCAGCCTCATGGGCGGCTACTTGAATATCATAGATGTCTTTTTGACGGGTCGTGAACTTAGAGTCGGCTGGGATGGTGGACGACATATCTCCGGCATATCCCATCTCAGTCTCGGCACCGGCGTCCAATAATAGCATATCACCGCTCTTAATCATATGACTATGATCATGGTTGTGCAAGGTCTGCCCATTGATCGTGGCGATGATAGGGAAGGAGAGCTGGTAATTGTTGGCGAAAGCGACTTCCGCAACGGCAGCCGCTACATCCGACTCCCGGATTCCCGGACGTACGGTACGCATGGCAGTCAGGTGCATATCGGCGGTTACGATACAGGCTTTCTCGATCTCGGCAATTTCTTCCTCGCTCTTGTAATTCCGTTGGTTTACGACACCCATGATAAAAGGCACGGAAGGTTTATCCGCGCCGGGTACGATACCCAACCATTGGAATAACTTGATCTGGTGTTCCGCACGATATGTCGGCAGATAATGGATTGGCTGGCCTTTTTGCTGGGCATTCTTCAAATAAGTCTCGATCTCCTTAAAAGGACGGACTTCCTTGATACCTGCGGCCTCGCTCTTCTCTTTTAGGGTGGGCTGCGTACCCATCCATACAATCGCGTCTATAGTCAACTCATCGCCAAAGATGATCTCCTTATCGTTATCGATATCGATGATAGCGGATAACCCGGCGTATGGCAATCCGAAGAAATACAAGAAGGTAGAGTCTTGACGGAAGTGATACGTATTATCGGCGTAGTTCATCCCACTCTCGTCGTTTCCAAGGAATAGCAACAAACCGGAACCTATGGTTTGTTTCAGCTTAGCCCGGCGGGCCATATAAGTTTCTTTACTGAACATAAGGATTATTTTTTGTTAGTGTACCAAAGATAGTAATTAATGTAATATACTAGGCCGACATTCGAAATTATTTCTTACATTAGCCCATGTAAAATGTAACCTCTGGTACCTTATGAAGATTCAAAGAATTCAAGAACTTACCGATGCCTCCATCGTCTGTGGCTCAGAGAAACGGGAGAACGATGTGCAGTGCGCTTTTGCCAGCGATCTGATGAGTGACGTGCTTACGCTGGATTGTGGTGATGTGCTGTTGGTGACAGGACTTTGTAATTTGCAAACGATCCGTACTGCGGAGATGGCGGAAGTTTCTTATATACTTTTCGTGCGGGGGAAGAAAGTAACCCCGGATATGCTGGAGCTGGCTCGTGAGAACAATATGGTTCTTTTGGAGACGGATCATTCTATGTATCATACGGTCGGAGAGCTTTATAGCGCGGGGCTCCTTCCTATATATTGAGAAAGGAGGTCGTGAGATATGCTATTTAAGTTTGAGTTGGAGGGCGGTAATTTCTCGAAGGCGGGTTATGCGTCTAGCCAGATAAAGAAGGTCTTGAAGCAATTGGCTATCGATCCCCGGATCATTAAGCGGGTGGTCGTGGCGCTTTATGAGGCGGAGGTGAATATCGTGGCTCACGCTTGGAGAGGAACGGTTGTCGCTGAATTGGACGCTGATAAAATATCTTTGGAACTGAAGGATGAAGGGCCCGGAATCCCGGATATATCGCTAGCTATGCGTGAAGGGTATTCGACGGCATCCGAGGCCGTGCGTGAGATGGGATTTGGTGCCGGAATGGGACTTCCAAATATGAAGAAGAACGTAGATGAATTAACGATCGAGAGCCAAGTAGACGTAGGTACCACGGTACGTATGGTCACATGGTTTAATAAAGAAGGAGCGTAGACCATGGAGGAAGCTAATTTTTATCATGCCTTGAAGATTGACAATGACCGCTGTATAGGCTGTACGCATTGCATGAAAGAGTGTCCTACGGGAGCGATCCGTATCCGGGATGGTAAGGCTTTGATCCATAAGGATTGGTGCGTGGATTGCGGCGAGTGCTTGAAATCGTGCCCGACAGAGGCTATCTATGTGGAGCAGGATGACTTCCAGCGTATATTTGATTATAAATGCAGGGTAGCGTTGATGCCCACGGTATTTATCGGGCAGTTCTCAAAGTACACGACTGAGAAGGAAATTATCAGTGCCGTTATGGAACTGGGCTTTACCCATGTTTTCCAAGTAGAGTTTACCGCCGATATGATCCATAAGGAAATGGTACGGCAGATGGAAAACGCCGAGGAAAAACCGGTGATCAGTTCTTTTTGCCCCGCTATCGTCCGGTTGATACAAGTCCGTTTCCCTGCGCTGGTGGAGAATATCTTATTGGTGAAAGCGCCGGTAAACGCCTCGGCCACTTATTATCATAAGATATTGGAAGGGCAAGGTGTTCCCTCGGAAGAGATCGGTATCTTTTATGTTACGCCTTGCGCAGCGAAAATCGCCGCCTTGAAGGGAGCGGAAGGTTACTCATCTACGATCAAAGGCGTGATAAATATGGATACCCTATATAATAAGGTATACCATATTCTTAAGAATCGCCCGAGAGGATACGAGCCGGAATGTGAGCTTCCTCCGCCATTAACGAAAAAAGAGATGCGATGGAGCCAGACAGGAGGGGAGGCCAAACATTTCTCTGGTCGTTGCCTCGCGATCGATGAGATCCATAATGTGATCGATTTCTTGGAACGAATGGAAACGACCAGCGAGGTACGTAACGTAGACTTTCTGGAACTGAGGGCTTGCGACCGTAGCTGTGCCGGAGGTGTATTAGCCGTAGCGAACCGTTTCCTCACGGCCGAGCGTATCATGAAGCGATCCATGAACCGGGATAAAGTACCGATGATATACGCCGCCGATAATTTCGAGGCTTTATCCTATTTGAGGCAGCATATTACGATCCGTCCGGTGCAACCGAATCCCAAACGGTTGTACGATGGAACGATCGATGAGATGCTGAAGAAAATGGAGCAAGTGCGGAAATTGATGTGCTACCTACCGGGAATCGATTGTGGCGCTTGCGGCAGTCCGAACTGTCAAAGCTTGGCCGAGGATATCGTACGCCACGAGGCTCAATTCAGTGATTGCGTATTTATGCAACGTAATATGGAGAAGCACGGTAAACTAGACCAAGAGCATGCCTTCCGTATCGTTGAGAAGACATGGGGGAAAGATCGTTTAAATAAGGATTGTTATAAGAAAGGAGCTAAATATGAAGGTTTGTGATTTAGTGAAGATGTTGAATCTTACTGTATTTTGTGGAGAAGAGGGCCTTGATACAGAGATAACCGGAGGCTATACGAGCGATTTATTAAGTGATGTCATGGGACATATCGAGGAGGGTATGCTATGGATTACCATGCAAACCCATCAGAATATACTGGCCGTGGCTACTTTAAAAGACGCCTCCGCTGTATTGATCGTGAACGGAACCTCTCCGGATGATGAGACCTTACAAAAAGGTAGGGAAGAGGCTGTCCCTCTTTTAGGAACTACACGCTCCGCGTTCGAGGCTTCCGGTATGATTTACCGCTTATTACAGAATGAGAATGGATGAAACAGTATTTAGCTGATTTACATATCCATACTTGCCTGTCGCCATGTGGCAGTCTGGAAATGAGTCCATCGGAGATCGTGCGTCGTTCCTTAGCGAAAGGTTTGGATGCTATTGCCATTACGGACCATAATACGACCTTACAATGCCCGGAGATTCAATCCCTTGGCGAGAGATTCGGACTAAGGGTCTTTGCGGGCGTAGAAGTTACGACCCGTGAGGAAGCGCATTGTCTGGTTTATTTCCCGACCGATGAATCCCGTAAGCGATTCCAACGATATTTAGAAGAGCATCTCCCTCCGATTCCAAATGATCCGGAACGTTTTGGCGATCAAGTTTGGGTGAATGCGGAGAATGAGATTCTAGGAGAAGTACCCTATCTTTTGCTCTCCGCCTTGGATCAAAGCGTAAACCAAATAGCCGCTCAAGCACGTAAGGTGGATGCTCTATTTGTAGCCGCCCATGTAGAACGTCCGTCATTCAGCTTGATCAGTCAATTAGGTTTTATAGACCCCTGCTTATCTTTAGATGCTATTGAATATAATAATCAGCAAAGATACAGTAAGTTATTGTCTATTCACGGGTATTTGAAAGAGCAGACTCAATACTCAGCCTCGGATGCCCATTACCCCGAACAAATAGGTACTCAGCCCTCCATTTGGCAAACGGAGGAATTAACCTTCGATGGCTTACGAAAGGCTTTTGATCAAAAAGACAATCACTTAATTTTCGCCTCTCATGGATAATCTCTCGTTTCATATCACGGATATAACCGCTAATAGTATCAGAGCAAAAGCTTCTGATATAGAGATAGATATACAGATAAAGGACACATCCATATGTATTCGTATCGCGGATAATGGCTGTGGCATGGATCCGGAAACAGTCTCTCTGATCCGTAATCCGTTTTATACGACTCGCACGACACGAAAAGTGGGTCTAGGCTTACCTTTCTTGATACAAAACGCGGAGCAAACAGGCGGGAATGTGGAAATATCTTCCATACAGGGAAAAGGTACGGTAGTTGTTGCTTGTTTTGTCTCATCTCATATTGATTGTCCGCCTTTGGGAGATTTGGCGGGTACAATGGCTATGCTTATAGGCAGTAATCCAGACATAAACATTCATTTCTCATATCATTCAGATCTGGTTTCATTTGATATCAGTACGCGAGAGCTTAAAGAAATCCTAGAGAACATGCCATTAAGTCATCCGAAAGTCATGCTTTATTTGAAGGAGTTAATAGCGAATCAAATAGTTGCGTCAAGCTGAATTAATCTTTTCATATAGGTGATCTGATCTTTTCACAGCTGTGATACGATCTTTTCACATCCATGAAACAAACGTTTCACAGCCGTGAAAAGATCTGTGTCTTTACTCAAAGCAGCTACAAGCTTTGCTTGAATGCACTAATTTATCCTTATCTTGCTATTAATTTTATAATTCCCATTATGTTTAATAGTATTATGAACGATCAAAAAATGACTACTCCGATACATGATACACAAATAAAAAACCGCCTAGTAACCTTATATTACTAGACGGTTCCATTTATTCTGAAAGAAGAAATTACTTATTCATCTCTGCTTCAATAGCATCGAATTTATCACCCATATTCAAGTTGTAGTAAATACCTCTTAAAGCAGTCATATATTCTCTTTCTTCTGGTTTCATTTGGTGAGCTTTCTCAAAGTAAGGAAGAGCTTGCTTAAAAAATTCCTTAGCTTTGCCTAATTCCTCTTGATATTGTTTTGCGTCGTTGATCATATTAGCCTCACCTTGCTTGTTTACACCTTGGTTGTAATATACACGACCTAAGTTAGAGAGAGATTCGATATAGTCCGGATTGATCGCCAATGCTTTCTTGAAATACTCTTCAGCTTTAGCGTAATCTTTCAAACCAGTCTCATAAACACGGCCCATTACATCGTAAAGCTGTGGATTGTTGGAATCCTTAGCGATAGCTGTGTTCAAATATTCAATAGCTTTCTCATTTCTATTAGAATAGATGTAATTGTTTATAAGGCTCATTAAGAAATACTGTTCCTCGGGGAATTTATTCAAACCTTCTTCCAAAGTCTTCTCTAAATTCACGGTATCCTTAGCTTGCTCATACTCATAGCATAAGTATTGATATACCTCGCTTGCTCTATAATCCGTATTTTTAGCACGCTCTAACGCTGCGATAGCTTTTTGAGAATCGCCAAGTTGGGTCGCTGCTACAGCGGCATAGAACTGAACTGTCATGAAGTTTGAATCTCTTTCAGCGACAGCCTCACCTTTAAACATCGGCATATCAGATATTTTCAGGTATTGCTCGAAGAAATCGTAAGCTTTGTTATAATCTTTCTGATCGAAATAGTAAGCACCACCATTGATGTAATATACGTGGTTTGCTCCTAGGATACCTTTGATATCTTTCGTGAACTTAGGTTTAACTTTTCCTTTTTCATTAGGAAGTTGATCTAACTCATATGCTTTCTCAAAGTATGGCAAAATACTACCCAATGCCTCGTACATAACAGGCTCGTCCGGTTGTTGGCCCAAGACTTGTTTAGTTCTTTCGTTGCTGAACTGTTGATCCTCGATAAAACCGGCAACATACCAAGTTTTAGCGTCATCCTTTGTTTCTGGATTTTCCAAAGCTCCTTTAATAAGAGTTCTAGCTTCCGAGAAATCAGGAGTCGAACCCTTAGCTATACTTTGAGCCTCATTTACAGCTTTTTTCTGTGCAAAAGAGACCGATGCTGCGACACATAGTGCCACTGTTAATAATACTCGTTTCATTGTGATAGTAATTTTGAGATTAATATTTCTATTTGTTTAAAATTATTCAGTTATTTCTTCGTTATCATTTTGTTCGTTATCCTCCTCTGATTCCGGTAGATCAACATCAGTACCTAGACTAGCTTGATTCTCACTGAACTCTCTTCCCTCATTCTCTTGTCTGGCTTCTTGTTCCGCTTTTTGCTCGGCTATCTCCTCTTCACTCTCAGACAATACTTTACATACAGAAGCGATTTCGTCGTTGCGCTTTTCTAGATTAATCAAACGAACACCTTGAGTAGCACGTCCTATTACGTTTAAATCGGCCACTTTCATACGGATAGCGATACCCGACTTATTGATAATCATTAAATCGTTCTCGTCCGTAACATTCTTGATGGCAACTAATTTACCGGTCTTCTCCGTGATATTAATGGTTTTTACGCCTTTACCGCCACGATTCGTTATACGATAATCCTCGATAGAGGAACGTTTTCCATATCCCTGCTCTGATACGACGAGTACGGTCTCTTTTTCCTTGTCCTTGATACAGATCATACCAACGACTTCATCGGTATTATCCTCGTCCAAAGTCATACCTTTCACTCCGGAAGCCGTACGGCCCATTACACGTACCGCGCTTTCATGGAAACGGATCGCCCGGCCGTTACGGTTCGCTATGATCACCTCGTTGTTACCATTCGTCATACATACTTGGATCAAGCCATCGTCTTCACGCAATGTAATAGCGTTCACACCGTTTTGACGAGGACGGGAATAGGCCTCCAACAAGGTCTTTTTGATCACACCTTTTTTCGTACAGAATAATAGGTAATGAGAATTAATGAATTCCGTATCGGTGGTTAATTTCTTAACACGTATAATGGCTTGTACCTTATCATCCGGCTCGATATTCAGAAGATTCTGGATCGCACGCCCTTTAGCGTTCTTAGCTCCTTCCGGAATCTCGAATACCTTCAACCAATAACATTTACCTTTTGCCGTGAAGAATAATAAGGTCGCGTGCATGGATGCCGGATAGATATACTCAACGAAATCCTCGTCTCTAGTCTCGGAACCCTTCGCTCCTACACCACCACGGCCTTGGGCACGGAACTCGCTTAACGGGGTACGTTTGATATATCCCATATGAGATACGGTAATGATCATCTCATCATCCGCGTAGAAATCCTCCGGATTTAATTCCTCAGAGGCGTAAACGATATCCGTCTTACGTTCGTCGCCAAATTTATCCTTGATTTCTAATAATTCATCTTTGATAACCTTCATGCAAAGGTCCTCATTCTCCAGAATCTCATTCAAATAAGCGATCAACTTCTCGATCTCCTCATATTCCGCACGCAATTTATCTTGTTCCAGACCTGTCAACTGACGAAGTCTCATCTCGACAATCGCACGTGCTTGAAGCTCAGATAAAGAGAAACGTTCGATCAAACGCTCGATAGCCTCTTGCGGGCTCTTGGAAGACTTGATAATTGCGATTACCTCGTCTATATTATCGGAAGCGATGATCAAGCCTTCCAATATATGGGCTCTCTCTTCCGCTTTCCTCAATTCATATTTTGTACGCCGGATAACGACCTCATGACGGTGCTCAACAAACGCCTTGATTAAGTCTTTTAAGTTAAGCAACCTCGGACGGCCGTTCACCAAAGCGATATTATTAACGCTGAATGAGGATTGCAGAGCCGTAAGCTTATACAATTTATTTAGTACGACACTCGAGTTCGCGTCACGTTTCACGTCAACTACGATACGCATACCGCTACGGTCGGACTCGTCATTGACATTGGAAATGCCATCGATACGCTTCTCGTTTACCAGGTCAGCGATATACTTGATCAACTCAGCCTTATTTACCAAATAAGGAATCTCGGTAATAATAATCTTCTCATGATTATTCTCCACCTCAATCTCGGCTTTACCGCGAAGGATGATACGCCCCCTCCCCGTCTCGAAAGCGTCTTTCACGCCTGCGTAGCCATAAATTGTAGCGCCTGTAGGGAAGTCCGGAGCCTTGATATATTGCATTAAGCCCTCTACCTCGATATCTCCCTTGGCATCGATATAAGCGATACAACCATCTAATACCTCGCTCAAGTTATGAGTTGGCATATTCGTAGCCATACCAACGGCGATACCCGATCCACCATTTACAAGTAAGTTAGGAACACGAGTCGGTAATACGGTCGGCTCCTTCAACGTATCATCGAAGTTAAGCTGGAAATCTACCGTGTCCTTATCGATATCCCGGAGCATTTCTTCGGCGAGTTTACTCAGTCGTGCCTCTGTATAACGCATAGCGGCAGGACTATCACCGTCCACTGAACCGAAGTTACCTTGTCCGTCTACTAACGGATAACGCATAGACCATGTCTGGGCCATACGAACCATGGCGAAATATACAGACGAGTCGCCATGTGGATGATATTTACCTAAAACTTCACCAACTATTCTCGCAGATTTTTTATAAGGTTTGTCGGATGTGTTACCCAGTTCATTCATTCCAAATAAAATACGGCGGTGAACCGGCTTAAAGCCATCCCTAACATCAGGAAGAGCACGTGAAACAATGACAGACATTGAATAATCAATGTATGCCGATTTCATTTCCTCTTCGATGTTAATCTTAATAATTCTGTCTTGATCAACCATTTAGTTTTATATTAATTACACTCAATATCTCACCTCTGAAAAATTGCACTAAGGTAAGGTTTTTCCGTATACTACGAAAGAATTTGTCTTGAAATTTTGAGCCTCCGGGCTTTTCAAGGCTTATTAAGGAATAATGGCACGAAATTTGATGATAGTTGGAATAGATTATGTAACTTTGCGTAATCAGTACATATATAATATAGTATGAAAAATTATTCGAAAAGATTGATTGACGTGATTGAGTATAGCCGTGAAGAAGCGGCTAGGCTCCAGAATAGCTATATCGGGCCGGAACATTTGATGCTAGGCATCATCCGGGAAGGCGAAGGCGAGGCAATGCGTGTCTTGCGAGAGCTACATACCGATCCGATGGATATTAAACGCAAGATTGAGCAAGAAATAAAGAACACATTCGATTCTGAGGATTCTGTCCAGCATGAGATCGCTATAAGTAAGACTACAGAACGTGTCTTGCGTATGAGTATGCTGGAATCTCGTTTATTCAAGGAAGATGAGACCGATACGGAACATCTTCTATTGGCGATATTGAAAGAGGAGTTTAACGTAGCCGCCAAGGTGTTGGACGACGCGGGTATTACTTATCGTTCCGCATATAATATATTAGTAAGCGGAACCGGTTTGAATAATATGGAGGAATTCGACGAGATCAGCGACGGATATACGGATGATGACGAAGATGACGAGGACGAAGGTTTCTCCTCTCGTCGTGAGGCATCTCGCCCCTCTTCCGGTGCTGGAGCGGGAGCCGCTCAACCGAAATCCCCTAATGATACACCTGTTCTGGATAACTTCGGAACGGATATGACACGTGCCGCCGCAGAAAACCGTCTAGATCCGATTGTGGGACGTGAGAAGGAAATCGAGCGTTTGGCCCAGATATTAAGCCGTAGGAAGAAAAATAATCCGGTATTGATTGGTGAGCCGGGTGTGGGTAAGTCAGCTATCGTAGAGGGATTGGCTTTACGCATTATTCAGCGTAAGGTTTCCCGGGTGTTATTCGATAAGCGTGTGATTAGCTTGGATATGGCTTCTATTGTCGCCGGTACAAAATACCGCGGACAATTCGAGGAACGTATTAAGGCTATCTTGAATGAGTTATCGAAGAACCCGAATATCATCCTCTTTATCGATGAGATTCATACGATTGTTGGCGCTGGTTCCGCTTCCGGATCTATGGATGCGGCGAATATGCTGAAACCTGCGTTGGCTCGTGGTGAGATTCAATGCATTGGCGCTACTACTTTGGATGAATATCGTAAGAATATCGAGAAAGACGGTGCGTTGGAACGTCGTTTCCAGAAAGTGATCGTTGATCCGACTACGGCGGAAGAAACTTTGCAGATCTTGCGTAATATCAAACCTCGTTATGAGGAGCACCATAACGTGATCTATACTGAAGATGCTTTACAAGCGTGTGTAAAATTGACAGAAAGATATATCAGTGACCGTAATTTCCCAGATAAGGCGATCGATGCTTTAGACGAGGCCGGTTCCCGTGTACATATATCTAATATCATTGTTCCGAAAAGTATCGAAGAGCTTGAGGCAAAGATCGAGGATACGAAGAATGAGAAATTAGCGGCCGTGAAATCTCAGAACTTTGAGTTAGCCGCAAGTTTCCGCGATAAGGAGCGTCAGTATTTATTGCAACTGGAGGCTGCGAAAGCTAAATGGGAACAAGAGCTTCAAGAACATCGGGAGACCGTTGATGAAGAGAAGGTCGCTGAAGTTGTTGCCATGATGTCCGGTGTACCTGTTCAACGTATCGCTAAGGCAGAGAATGTCAAGCTTCTGGAAATGGCGGACGTATTGAAAAGTAAGGTGGTTGGGCAGGATGATGCTGTTCAAAAGATCGTAAAGGCAATTCAACGTAACCGTGTTGGCTTGAAAGATCCGAATAAGCCGATCGGAACTTTTATGTTCCTAGGACCGACGGGTGTAGGTAAAACTCACTTGGCCAAGAAGCTTGCTGAATATCTATTTGATTCGGCGGATTCTTTGGTACGTATCGATATGAGTGAATACTTGGAGAAATTCGCTGTTTCCCGTTTGATCGGAGCGCCTCCCGGATACGTTGGTTACGAGGAAGGTGGCCAGTTAACAGAGAAAGTATATTCTTATTCACTGCAGTA
>OHMN01001335.1_pt1 | contig 16247 bp, 15 predicted proteins | sample 1569361 | NCBI WGS metagenome assembly OHMN01 (sample SAMEA3541508, study PRJEB24748) | human gut metagenome | biome: human gut; feature: human-associated habitat; material: faeces | place: China | collected 2012
ATAAAATAAAACACAGCCATTCACCCACGCCTATGCAAGTATTATAGACGTGGTACTCTGTCTGATATGATAGAAATATGAGGTGTAATATTCGTAGAATCTGGAAGGGTATCATTTTTTAAATATTCTTTTAAGTAAATAATCGGCAGGTAACCCTGACGATAAAGATTTTGAGTAATTGTGAAATCAATACTTCCATCTTCTAATAAAAGTTTTGTGTTAGCAGTAACGTCATGGCAGATTACTTTGATTTCTTTTTCAAGTCCAAGTGCTCACAGATGGCAGCAGAGATTTGTCGCCTGATTGGTTCACCAAGATTGAAAGTACTTTATGATATTTATCATATGCAGATTAATGAAGGCTGTATTTGCGACACCATTACAAATTATGGAGAACAGTTTGGTCATATTCACGTTGCAGATGCACCGGGACGTCATGAGCCGGGAACAGGAGAAATTAATTATAAGACAGTACTTCGACATTTAGAAAAGACAGGATATAAAGGTTATGTCGGATATGAGCTGTTTCCGTTAAAAGATACAGAAACCGCAGTGAGGGCGATTATGGAGGAATGTTAGATTGAAAAAAATAACAAACAAGATAAGAATCGCTTATGGATGTGGTGACGCAGCATGTAATATTGTATATGGTATGGTAAATACGTTACTTACATTATTTTACACAGATTACGTTGGAATTTCGCCAATTACAATTGGAATGGTTATGCTGATTTCCAGAATTTTCGATGGAAGTTCTGACCTGATTATGGGAATTGTGGTAGAGCGTACCAAGAGTAAATGGGGAAAAGCAAGACCTTGGTTGTTATGGATGATGGTTCCGTATGGAATTGCTGCTATCTTATTATTTACTGTTCCGCATACTTCGGAATTTATTCAGGGAATTTATATTTTTGTTACCTATAACGTACTTACAACTGTAATCTATACCGCAATTAATGTACCTTATGGCGCATTATCTGGATTAATGACAAGAGATTCTTATCAGCAGGATTTATTATCAATTTTCAGAATGATTATCTCTCCGTTTGTAAGAATTATTTCTGTAACTTTTACAATGCCAATCGTAAAATTATTTGGAAATGATCAGGCTGCATGGATTAAAACAATGGGATTATGGGTTGTCATTGCTATGGCATTACTCTTATTCTGCTTCTTAAAATGTGAAGAAACTATAACAACAGAGCAGAAAAAAACAGTAGAAAAAATCCCGGTATTGACTCACTTAAAAGCATTGGTTAAAAATAAATATTTCTGGTGTGTACTGGTATTGTGGACAGTTCAGGTTACTCACATGACAATTATTGGTACAAGTCTTCCATATTATTGTAAATATATCTTCCATAATGATTCATGGATGTACAGTGTATTATATTTTGCAGAGACGATTGTAATTATTTTGGGTGCGATGGTTTGTCCTGTGTTTATCAAGAAATGGGGGAAAAGAAATATTACACTCGCCGGTGCAGTAGTTGCGATTGCAGCGCAGGTATGTCTTATGCTAAATCCAAACAACTTCTACTATATGTTTGCGATTACATTGATTCGTTCAGCTGGTGTAGCACAGCTAAATGCGACAGTATTTGGTATGCTGGGAGATGTGGTAGAGTATAGTTACTGGAAAAATGGTTTCCGTCAGGAAAGCATGATTTTTGGAGGCGCAAGTCTTGGATTTAAAGTAGGTTCAGGAATTGCAAGTGCAGTGATTACTTCTTTAATGACTGCAAGTGGATACATCAGTTCACAGGGAGCAGATGTAGTACAGCCAGGAAGTGCGATTTCAATGATTGCTGATATCTATAAATGGGGACCGGTCATCATTTGGGTGATTGCAGCAATTATGCTGGTGATTTACAAATTAGACCGTGAAATGCCACAGATTGCAGAAGAATTGGCAAATCGAGAAAAATAAAAAATAAATGGGCTAATCCAGTTTGAGGATGGCCCATTTATTTTTGGGACTCTAAAATCAGGAGGCTTTTTATTCATATTCTCGAAAAAATTTTATTATATTTTTTGCTATCCAGATAATTTCTATTACGATACCCAAAATAAAAAACACCAATACTGCACCCTTCAATTTCCAGTTCATCGCAACTCGCATTGTCAAGAAAATCATTGCAATAACGCTAAGAATAAACCATACAATAGAGGATTTGTTCTGTTTTTTCATTACATTTTCCCCTTTCCTTGAAAGAATTAAAAAAATGAATACGCAAATCGTTTTCTTAGATTTCTATATTAATATTATATCATACCAACAGTTTAGCGGCTATTTCTACTTATTTATTTAATTTTCAGATTCTTTGTCTCATTGTTTTACATTCCCTTCTTTTGAATTTTACATAAACAGGAAAAACCTTCCAAAACTCCCCTGCAAACTACGGATTTCTATTGCTTTCTTCTGTACTCGATGCTATAATAGCCGCAGATAAATAATATGCAAAATAGGATTCTATGCGTTAAGTGTTCAGTGGATGGGGAGTTGCCGCAGAAACGAAAAGCTCGTCTTACGATATGGAGTCCGCACCCGTTGCAACACACAGATGACAGCAACATCTCGATTGTGAAGGGATATAAAAATTATTATTTATTCCAGATGACTTATTCACATCGGGATGTTTTTTTTGTGTCTTTTAAACTTTTCTTGTCTTACATCCCGAAACATTATTCATTTATATTAGAGGAGGATTTTTAGAAATGATGGACCATGAGAAAATCAAACAGGGCGTTCGCCTGTTATTAGAAGGTATTGGAGAGGATGTAAACAGAGAAGGACTTTTAGAGACACCGGACCGTATTGCCCGCATGTGTGAACAGATTTACGGCGGACTTTATGAAGATGCAGGTGTACATCTTGAAAAACAGTTCCATGCAACCAACAACAATATGGTAGTAGAAAAAGATATTACGTTCTATTCTACCTGTGAACATCATTTACTTCCATTCTACGGAAAAGCACACGTTGCTTACATTCCAAATGAAAAAGTAGCTGGTCTTAGCAAACTTGCCCGTACCGTTGAAGTATTTGCAAGACGTCCACAGATTCAGGAAAATATGACTGCACAGATTGCAGATGCATTAGAAGAACACCTTCAGCCAAAGGGTGTTATGGTTATGATTGAAGCAGAGCACATGTGCATGACCATGCGTGGAGTTCAGAAACCGGGAAGCAAAACCGTAACAACTATGGTTCGCGGTGCTTTTGCAGAAGACTTTAACCTTCAGCAGACTTTCTTCCAGATGGTAAAAGGTTGATTCATTTATGGAACGAATCCAGAAAATTTTAAATCATCCATTGTATCAGGAACAGTTTAAATTATTACAGGATGCAGAAAAAGATCGTGAGTTCTGCCGTCATACAATGGAACATTTTGTTGATGTTGCAAGACTGATGTACATCTATACCTTAGAAGAAAAAACAAACGTAAGTAAAGAACTGATCTATGCGGCAGCCCTGCTGCATGATATCGGACGCTATGAACAGATTTCACTTGGTACTCCACACCATATTTCCGGTGCGAGGATAGCGGATGAAATTATGACTTTCTGTGATTTCTCTAAAGAAGAAGTTATACAGGTTGCAGAAGCCATCGCCGGTCACAGAAAAGAATCTTCTGAGGAGGATTCTCTTCTTGCAAAATATCTTTACCGTGCAGACAAACAGTCTCGGAACTGTTTTGCATGTCCGGCAATCAAAGAATGTAACTGGCCGGATACCAAGAAAAATTTAGCGTTGTTTTATTAGAACGAATTTGTTAAATACTAAATTTGGAGATAAAAGACTATGAAAATCGGAAATCGTGAATTTGATGTAAAAAATGAAACCTATATTATGGGGATTTTAAATGTAACTCCGGACTCTTTCTCAGACGGAGGAAAATTTAATAATCTTGATGCAGCTCTGCATCATGCAGAAGAAATGATTAAAGAAGGGACAGATATCGTAGATATCGGTGGAGAGTCCACACGCCCGGGACATATTGTAATTTCAGAAGAAGAAGAAATCGCAAGAGTTGTCCCGATTATTGAAGCTGTCAAAGCTCGTTTTGATGTTCCGGTATCAATCGATACTTATAAAGGAAATGTTGCAGAAGCTGCTCTTCAGGCAGGCGCAGACCTTGTAAATGATATATGGGGCTTTAAATTTGATAAAAAAACGGCACTTATGACCGCAAAATATAATGCAGCCTGCTGTCTGATGCATAACAAAGATGAAGCAGTTTACAATGATTTCTTAGAAGACATGGTAAGTGAGATGGCTGAATGTGTTAAAATCGCAAGAGAAGCCGGAGTTGCTGATGATAAAATCATGTTAGACCCAGGTGTTGGATTTGGAAAAACTTATGAAATGAACCTCGCTGCAATCAATCATGTAGACGTTCTGCACAGACTTGGTTTCCCAATTTTACTTGGAACTTCCAGAAAATCTGTAATCGGAAATACGTTGAATCTGCCGGCTGACCAGCGTGTAGAAGGAACACTTGCCACAACTGTAATCGGTGTGATGAAAAACTGTGCATTTGTCCGTGTTCATGATATCAAAGAAAACAAACGTATCATCCAGATGACAAAAGCAATTCTTGCTCACTAATAACGAATCGGAGAACTTATTATGGATAAGATAACTGTCAAAGATTTAGAAGTATTTGCCAACCACGGTGTGTATGAGCAGGAAAATTTTCTGGGACAGAAATTTGTGATTTCAGCAGTTCTTCACACAGACACCCGCATGGCAGGCTTAACCGATAACCTTGAAAATTCAATTAATTATGGGGAAGTTTCCCATTTGATAAAAAAAGTCGTAGAGGAAAATACCTGGAACTTAATTGAAAAAATCGCAGAAGAAGTTGCTCATACAATCTTAGTAACTTATTCTAATCTTGTGAAGCAGGTAGATATTACAGTAAAAAAACCATGGGCACCAATCAATCTTCCACTTGATACCGTTTCAGTTGAAATCAGCAGAAGCTGGCATACTGCCTATATTGCTCTTGGCTCTAATATGGGTGATAAAAAAGCATATCTTGACCGTGCGGTTGCCTTGCTTGATGCAGCAGACGACTGCGGTGTTATTCGGGTTTCGGATTATCTTGTAACCGAACCTTATGGCGGAGTGGAACAGGATGATTTTTTAAATGGAGCATTGGAACTTAAAACTCTGCTGCCACCTTATGAACTGCTTAACCTGCTTCATGAAATCGAAGCGGATGCAAACCGAGAACGAATCATCCACTGGGGACCTCGTACTTTGGATTTGGATATTTTACTCTATGATGACGAAGTAATCGATGCACCGGATTTACATATTCCGCATATTGAAATGCATTTACGAGACTTTGTATTGATTCCAATGGCAGAAATTGCACCGTGGAAACGTCATCCAATTACAAACATGACAATGCTTCAGATGCTTCAGGCACTGCAGTAAGAAATAAGGGACGGAATTTATGGCGTTTGCCACGAACTCCGTCCCTTATGTTTAATGTTTTTTTACATCACCTCTTGCCGTTACAATCTGATACCCCGCTTTTTTTACCCTTGCTTCAAGGCATCCTCGGCACTGTGCAGCTTCTTCACCGGTGCAGATTTTATTTTCATAAAGCTCATATTTCTTACGAACAGATACCGGAGAAAGGTTTGGCATTACGACATTTCCTCCGGCTTTTAGCCCTAATTCTCGTCCTTCCGGATGAATCGTTCCAAGTGCAGTAGTGGATGGAATCAGTGCATAAGGAAAGAGTAATCTTAAAATAGAAACCATACGGAGAGTTTTGGTAAGGCTTCCACTTGGAAAATTGGCAAACGGGGTATCCTGATGGGTAATATAAGGTCCGATTCCTATCATATCAGGCTGTAATTTTTGCAAAAATCGAAGATCACAGACGAGATTTTTGGTAGTCTGATAAGGAGAGCCGACCATAAAACCGGAGCCAACCTGATATCCGATTTCTTTTAAATCAAAGAGACAGCGTTTGCGGTTTTCAAGGCTCATGCTGTCAGGGTGTAATTTCTGATAATGTTCAGGTTCGGCTGTCTCATGGCGAAGCAGATAGCGTTCTGCACCGGCATTGAAATAAGCCTGATAGCTTTCTTTTGATTTTTCTCCAATCGATAACGTGACGGCACATTCCGGAAAGCGTTCTTTAATAGCAGAAACAATCTGACAGACTTTCTCATCCGTGTACCACGGGTCTTCTCCACCTTGCAGTACAAAGGTACGGAAACCGAGAGCAAATCCTTCTTCACAGCAGGATAAAATGTCGTCAAAAGAAAGGCGGTAGCGGTCTGCTTTCCGGTTTCCTTTTCGGATACCGCAGTAGTAGCAGTCATTTTTACAATAATTTGAAAATTCAATTAAACCACGTACATAGACTTCGTCTCCATAGTTTTTCCGACGGATTTTATCGGCTTCTAATCCAAGTGTTTCTGTGGCAGTTTCATCGTCAATAAGAGCTGCAAGCTGCTCATCTGTAAAGCTTTGTATTTGTGTTTGATAGTTCATATTTTTCACCTACATCTCTAAAAATTTTGTGGCTATTTGTGAAAATCGTACCATTTAGAGCGGGTCATGTCAATAGAGTTTGTGGATTCTGCCATGATATCAGAGAGGCTTTTTCTAAAAATCTGGTACTGGCGGGAAGAGAAGAAGCCTGTGAAGTGACAGAAATAGTTAATTAGATTTTAAGGGAGATGCAAATCGGTAAAAATTGATTTTGCCATTTAAAAGAGAACGTGCTAGTATAGAGGGGAATCCGAAGAGATTCCCCTTTTTAGAGAAATTAAAGAAAAAGTAACAGAATAGAAAAGGGTAAGAAAGGATGGACAAAAAGAATATGCGAAAAATATTGCAAAAAATTGCGTTGTTAGGAATTATAGCATCATTAAGTATGTTTACACTTGGAGGATGTCAGAAGCAGACAACGGAAACAAAGGAAACGAAAACAGAGACAAAAGCAGAAGAAAGCGAAGATAAAACAGAAAAAGAAGGCACGAAAGAAGTAGAAAATACAGAAGATACGAATGGCGAAGCGGAAGAAAAAACCGAAGAAGCTGCAGATGAGGAAAAAACGGAAACCGAAGAGAAGACAGAGGAAAAGACAGAGGAAAAGAAAGTAGAACTTGAAAAGACAGAACACCCGACTTTTACTTCTGATGGAATCCGTAAACTCGTACTTAACCGAGATGGAGAAGAAATTTTCTCTTTGTCAAAAGAACCGGCCGATTACAAGATGGAGTTTGATTACTGGGAAATTTTAAATCCTTACGATGAGACAGCGACTGTAAATACGGAAACCATGTATAAATTGTTTGACGTGTTAAGCGGATTTGATTTTTCAACAACTGCGGAAGTTCCGGATGGAACAGATACCGGTGTCGAAGGAAGTACAACAACGATGCAGATTGATTATACAGAGAGTACTGATACCTCTGCCGAAGCAGATAAGACGGTTACCTTACTGCTTGGAAATGAAGATGACCTTGGAAATCGTTATGTGGCAGTAGCAGGCTATGAAAATGAAGTGTATACAATCCCTTCCAGTACACTTGAAGCAATTTACAACTTAAATCCATTTGATTATATCTTAAAAATTCCGGCACTTGTAAATATTGATACCGTAGAAAGCATTGACATCAAGACAAAAGAATCTTCTTATACAATGAAAATCAAAGATGGAAAATATTATATGGGCGATAAAGAAGTGGAAAAAGAAACCTTTACAACCCTGTATCAGGCATTGTTGAATGTGATGCTGGATTCTAATTTAGATACTCCGAAGGCGGATAATGAAAAAGAAGAAGTGCTGTGTATGGTATTCCACAGAAGTACAAAAGAAGCACCGGAAATTACACTGACGTATTATACTTATGATGGAAATTATGACAGTGTTGCAGTCAATGGAACGGAACGATATCTGGTAAAAAATGCAGATGTAAACGCTCTGGTACAACAGATAGCAGAAGCGTTTAAATAAAAAAATGGCTCACAGAGTTTTTTCTGTGGGCCATTTTTTGTATGTTTTACTTGCAGAGGCAAAAATTAAAATTATTCACCCTGATAAGAAAACCAGTCAAAGTCAGCATGGTTAAAGCTTTCGGTATGATTCGAGCTTGTATACATACCCATATAAGCACCGGTAAATCCTTCGTTTACAACAGAGCTTAAAAGAGAAGCATCAAGACCTGAAGCAAGTAAAGTCATTTCCTGTTCGTCATATCCATAATAGAAGCTGTAGTCGGTTACATTTCCCTGAATAGAAAGATACAGACGTTTACTTCTTTTTACAGGAGCAGAGGTAATGAGACTTCTTGTTCCATTTTCTGTTTTGTGAAGCTCGAGCACAAGTTCATCGTCTTTTTCTTTTAGAACCATAATGTAATTAAAGCGGTCATCTTGAAGAATCGCAACACCGGCTTCTTCCGATTCTGTCTGTGGAATAAATTCCATGGCAGTGCGGGCTAAAAATGTTTTATGCTGCTGGCGTCGTCCAACAAAAGATGGAGTACAGATTTCTTCAAGCACTTCCGGGCGGGTGGAAAGACGTAGAAATCCAGGACGTTCTGTCAGAGAATAAAATGGTTCTACCGGCGGATGAATGGTATTCCACTGCATTGCAAGGGTTTCGCTTTCAAAATTATCGGTAGTCGGAATCAGCGGAACAATGGTTCTTGGAAGATTGGGAAGACGTTCTTCGGTCTGAACCATTCCGGTTTCATTGTCAATCATTGGCCAGCCATCTTTGTCCCATACAAATGGAACCATAAATGTTTCACGGCCAAGGTTATAGTGACCTCCGACATAAGGACGAACGGCAAGAAGTACCATCCACCATTCTCCATTCTGAGTTTCCACAATATCAGCATGTCCGGTAACAGAAATCGGATTTTCGATCGGAAGATGACGGTGAGTAATAATTGGATTTCTCGGACAGATCTCATAGTCACCATTGATGGTACGGCAGCGAGCCATCTGTACACTGTGGTTTACAAATGTGCCCCCTTCTGCAACCAGTAGATAATACCAACCGTCTTTTTTATAAATATGTGGAGCTTCAATCCATTTACTTCTGGTTTTGAAACCATCCCAGATAATGTAGCGTGGACCTTTAAACTGGAAAGTTTCGGTATCTAATTCATTTAAATAAATTCCGTGGTGTCCCTCATAACGACATTCTTCACTGATAAAGTTTCCCGCATACCAGAGACTTCCGTCTTCGTCGAAAAACAGACTGGAATCGATTCCGTCTGCACCCTCTACAAATACCGGGTCACTCCATGGACCAGCCGGGTCTTTTGCGGTTACAATGTAGTTATCGCGTCTGGCTTCTCTGCCCTCGGACACAAAAGTATTGATAATATAGAATGTACCTTCGTGGTAACGGATGCTTGGTGCCCATAATCCTAAAGAGGTCTCACAATTTTTATAATCTAATTGGTCCGGACGATGGATTGCATGGCCGATTTGTTCCCAGTGTACCAGGTCACGGCTGTGGAAAATCGGAAGTCCCGGATAATAAACAAAAGAAGAAGTAACAAGATAATAGTCTTCGCCTACACGACAGATAGACGGGTCTGGATAAAATCCGGAAAGAAGTGGATTTTTAAACGTATTTTTTAACATGATTAATGCTCCTTTACATGAAAAATTAATAAATTATAAAGTAAGTGATGATGCTTTGATAATAGCACAGGAAATCGGGAATGACTATGCAATTTGTGCGAATAAAATGTCAAGAAACAGGAACTGTAGTTTGAGCAGATTTTAGAAAAAATGTCTCCCATAAAAAAACACTTGTATTCAGCACGGGAATATGCTATAGTAAACGTTGTCGAAAGACAACACTCTGGAGAGTCTCAAGTAAGAGCGCCGAAGGTGTACGGCAACATTTATGTTGTTAATCTCTCAGGCAAAAGGACAGAGTATACAGAGGTTATCTTGTATATGTTTTGTCGTACTCTTATGAGACTGTGGAATGAGGATTCCACAGTTTTTTTGTTTTCTGAACTGAAAAATTCAAGAGAGGTTCTAGGAAATGTACCAAAGTGGTGCATCGAAAAGAAAGAGAGGACGTAAAAGAAATGTTTGAAACAATGAACAATGTAATCAGCTGGATTGACGGAGCGGTATGGGGATTACCGCTGATTATTCTCATCTTATGTACAGGTATTTATTTATCTGTCAGCATGGGATTTCTTCAAATCCGGCACCTGGGCAAAGCCCTGAAATTTATGGTAAAAAATGAAGAGGGCGGAAAAGGTGAAGTCAGCAGTTTTGGTGCACTTTGTACTGCAATGTCAGCAACAATCGGTACCGGAAATATCGTCGGTGTTGCAACCGCACTTGCAGCAGGTGGTCCGGGATCATTATTCTGGATGGTTGTTGCAGCATTTTTTGGAATGGCAACCAAATATTCCGAAGGTGTGCTGGCAATCAAATATCGTACTATCGATAAAGAAGGTCATGTACTTGGCGGACCATTCTACTATATCGAAAATGGTATGGGTGTAAAATGGAAATGGCTTGCAAAAATGTTTGCATTCTTTGGTGCGGGTGTAGGTTTACTGGGAATCGGTACATTCACACAGGTAAACGGAATTTCCTCAGCAGTCTGTAATTTCTTTGACCCGGATAAAGTAAACACTATCGCATTATTTGGCAGAGATTACTCTATCGCAACAATCATTGCAGGTCTGGCTCTGACAGTATGTGTTGGGCTGGTTGTTATCGGTGGATTAAAGAGAATTGCAAGTGTTTCACAGGTTGTTGTGCCATTTATGGCAATCATCTATTTCGTATTTGCTTTTATTGTCATTATTACACATATTACAGCACTTCCGGCAGCAATTGTCACAATCGTAAAGAGTGCATTTACAGGAAGCGCACTGGCAGGTGGAGCGGCAGGAACGATGGTAGTTGCAATGCAGAAGGGTATTGCACGTGGTATCTTCTCAAATGAAGCAGGTCTTGGTAGTGCCCCGATTGCAGCGGCAGCAGCACAGACCCATTCTACCGTACGTCAGGGTCTGGTTTCTATGACAGGTACATTTATTGATACTATTGTAATCTGTACGATGACAGGTCTGACCATTGTTATAACAGGTACATGGAATACTGGTCTTGAAGGTGTGGCAATTACAACAGCTGCATTCCAGAAAGGACTCCCGTTCCCTCCGGCTGTTGCATCTTTAGTATTGATGGTATGTTTGGTATTCTTTGCATTTACCACAATTCTTGGATGGAATTACTATGGTGAAAGATGTATTGAATACTTATTCAACCGTAATAAAAAAGTAGTAAAAGGATACCGCTGGTTATATATTCTTGCAATTTTTATCGGACCTTACATGACAGTAGAAGCAGTATGGAATATCGCAGATATCTTTAATGCATTGATGGCATTTCCAAACTTAATTGCACTGATTGCGTTAAGTCCGGTTGTATTTGCAGAGACAAAAGCGTTTTTTGGAAAACAGAAAGCGAAAGTAAAAAGCGCAGAAGTACAGGCAAATTAGAAAATAAATAAATGAATTAGTTCGAGCTGTCAAAGAATGTCTGCTTGAAAAAACAGCAGAAAGAGGTTAGTCAGAAAATGACTAATCTCTTTTTTCATTTGTAACACTTTTGTAAAGGAAAATTAAGAGTGTAGAGGTTGCATAATGTCGAAAAAAAAGGTATGATTAACAAAGGATTTGAGTGTGAAAAGGAAATGAGGGATAAAGAAAAATGGACGAAGAACAAAGAGACGAACTAGAGCGTCAGCGTATTCGACATGAGAGAATGATGCGCCGTAAGCAGGAAAAGATACGTCAGTTACGTCGAAGAAAAATGATGCGGATTGGTGCAATGGCAGTTGTACTGGTATTAGTATTGTTTTTTGCAGGAAGAGGAGTTGGAAAGCTGTTCTCCGGTGTTCATATAAAAAACAGTAGTGCTAAGAATGCAAACAGCAGTACCGTAGAAGTTCAGGCAGCAGAAGACACCGGTGAGGCAGGAAAACAGCCGGTCATGAGTGCTTCTGATGTAGATAAGTTAAAGGCAGCGCCAAGTATTGGATGGCATCAGGATGAAAACGGCTGGTGGTATCAGAATCGGGATGGCAGTTATTATCAGGATGGCTGGCAGGAAGTAAATGGCAGTACATATTATTTTAATTCAAATGGTTATATCCTGACAGGATGGCAGACAATTGATGACAAAGACTGCTATTTTGATGAAGATGGAAAATACGATGAGACAAAACAGCGTCCAATGATTGCATTGACTTTTGATGATGGTCCGGGTGAGTATACCGAAGAATTGATTAATTGTCTGGTAGAAAATAATGCAAAAGCAACATTCTTCATGCTGGGACAAAATGTAGAAGCATATCCGGAAATTGCAAAGAAAGTATCGGATGCCGGAATGGAACTTGGAAATCATTCTTACAGTCATCCGGATTTGGTGACAATTGGATCAGAGGCAGCAGCGCAGCAGGTAAGCAATACGGATGCAGCATTAAAATCTGCAACGGGATTTGAAGCAACCGTAATGCGTCCGCCAGGTGGTTCTTTCAATGACTCCGTCAAAGCAGCAATTGATCATCCGTTGATTATCTGGAGTATTGATACCAGGGACTGGGCAACCAAGAGTGAGGACCAGACTTATCAGGTTGTTATGGATAATGCACAGGACGGTTCCGTTGTATTGATGCATGACATTCATGAATGGTCGGTAAAAGCGGCAATTCGAATGATACCGGATTTGATTGCAAAAGGATTTAAGCTTGTGACTGTCAGTGAATTGGCAGAAGCAAAAGGAAAAACCCTTCAGAGTGGTAATGCTTATTATTACTTCGGAGAAGGCGAACAGCAGGTCGAGTAAAGAAAAAATCAAAACAATTATTTATTATGACAAGAAAAAACAACCGCCCACAGGTTTCCCTGTGAGCGGTCGTTTTGCTATTTAGGTAATAGCGCGAAAGGAGTAATTCAAATTTAACGAAAAGTGAATAAGCGGTAACAATGATTCAATTATTCACCATAGTAAGCTTTTAAGTACATATCTTTGATTTCAGACATAAGTGGATATCTTGGGTTTGCGCCGGTACACTGGTCGTTGAACGCATTTTCAACCATTTCATCTAATGTAGCGAGGAAAGCAGATTCTTCGATACCGTAATCTTTAATGGTTCTCTTGATTCCGACTTTTTCTTTTAATTCAGCGATTGCTTTGATAAAGTTTTCAAATACTTCATCATCATTCTTTCCGGTCACGCCTACGAAACGTGCAACTTCACAGTAGCGTTCTTTTGCGTGTGGATATGGATACTGGGAGAAGGTTCCCATTTTAACCGGTGCCGGGTCTGCATTGTAGCGCATAACAAGCTCGATTAACAGAGCGTTTGCGATACCGTGTGGCAGGTGATGATAAGCACCGAGTTTGTGAGCCATGGAGTGGCAGACACCGAGGAATGCATTGGCAAATGCCATACCGGCTAAGGTAGATGCATTACCCATCTTTTCACGGGCAATCGGGTCAGCTGCTCCTTTATCGTAAGCAGATGGCAGATAATCAAAGATAATCTTAGCTGCTTTTAATGCCATACCGTCTGTGAAGTCAGTTGCCATAATGGAAACGTAAGCTTCGAGCGCATGAGTCAGAGCATCGATACCGGAAGCACTGGTCAGTCCTTTTGGCTGGCTCATCATGAAATCAGCGTCAATAATTGCCATATCTGGAAGCAGTTCATAGTCTGCGATTGGCCATTTTGTTCCTGTTGTAGCATCTGTGATGATAGCAAATGGAGTTACTTCAGAACCTGTTCCGGAGGAAGTCGGGATGGAAACCATCATTGCTTTTTCACCCATCTTCGGGAAGGTGTAAACTCTCTTACGGATATCCATGAAGTCCATAGCAAGGTCTTCAAATGCACATTCCGGATGTTCGTACATCATCCACATAATTTTTGCACAGTCCATAGCGGAACCACCACCGAGAGCGATGATAACGTCAGGACCAAATGCTTTCAACTGCTCTAAACCTCTCTGTGCACACTGCAAAGTCGGGTCTGGAGTAACTTCGAAGAAGCAGTCATAAGGAATACCCATTTCATCGAGTTTATCGGTGATTGGTCTGGTATGACCGTTCTGATATAAGAAAGTATCAGTTACGATAAATGCTTTTGTTTTATGATAATAATTCTTTAATTCATCAAGAGCTACCGGCAGACAGCCTTTCTTAAAGTAAACTTTTTCAGGTGCACGGAACCACAGCATGTTCTCTCTCCTTTCGGCAACTGTTTTAACATTGAGCAGATGTTTGACACCTACGTTTTCTGAAACAGAGTTGCCACCATAAGAACCACAGCCTAATGTTAAGGATGGAGCAAGCTTAAAGTTATAAAGGTCACCGATACCACCGTGGGATGACGGAGTATTTACCAGAATACGGCATGTTTTCATACGAGCGGCATGTTTGGCAAGTTTTTCAGTTTCTGATGGATGTACATACAGAGAAGAAGTATGACCGTATCCACCGTCTGCGATAAGCTGTTCTGACATATCAAGTGCAGTATCGAAATCTTTTGCTTTATAAAGAGCAAGGACAGGGGACAGTTTTTCATGAGCAAATGGTTCGGAAACATCAACGGATGTAACCTCTCCGATTAAGATTTTTGTATCAGCAGGAACAGTAACGCCTGCCATAGCAGCAATCTTGTATGCCGGCTGTCCTACAATTTTCGGATTTACAGTGCCTGCTTCTGTTAAGATAATGCCTCGAACCTGGTCAAGTTCTGTTTTGTTCAGTACATGACATCCACGTTTGACAAATTCTTTTTTCACTGCATCATAGATATCAGCGATTGCAGTAACGGACTGTTCAGAAGCACAAATCATACCATTATCAAATGTTTTGGAATGGATGACAGAGTAAACAGCGGTAGGAATATCACAGGAGCTGTCCATGATAACAGGAGTATTTCCAGGACCTACACCGATTGCCGGTTTTCCGGATGAATAAGCGGCTTTTACCATTCCAGGACCACCGGTTGCAAGGATGACATCGGCAGCTTTCATCAATTCATTGGAAAGTTCGATGGTCGGCTCTTCGATACATCCGATGATTCCTTCCGGAGCACCTGCTTTTACAGCTGCTTCTAAAACGATACGGGCAGCTTCAGCGGTACATTTTTTTGCACGCGGATGCGGGCTGATTAAGATTGCATTTCTGGTTTTTAAATGCCCAACCGTTACGAATTGTGTTCCCTGCTCGCACGGTTAGCGCATGCTGAGGGCAAATGCATTCTGTTCTCCACTCACGAACTGGATATAGCCCTCTCGCTGAGTGACAGAATAGCCCTTATCGATACGCCCGTCCTTCACTGTCTGCCGACCTCCGAAATGATCCGCAGCGGGCATATCGAGCGGCTGTTCAACAATGCCGCCGTACAATTCGACCCCGTGAGCGGGATCGTGAAATCCATGCCAAGAGACTGACTTTCCTGTCGGGAAACACGTCAGACGCAATGAGGGTGTCCCAAAAAGTATTTGGCACCCTCGTATTCGTTGTAAGACATGTCGTTTATTTCGATACCTCGCACATCAGCACGCCTTTCCCCGTCACATCGGCTTTCGAGACCGTGATGGATTTTCCCGTGTAGGTCTTCACGACGGAAGTCCCGGCAGAGTTCCACAGTTTCCATGTATAGGTATAAGCTGTCCCGCCCGTGTCGATTTCCTCACCGCCCCTGTATAACACGGCTTTGGCATCCACGTCATTGCCGTTGTTCTTGATGGTGAACCCCTTCTGGCTGACCAGATCAACCGTGATGGGGTCGGACATATCCGTGAAGGAGATGATGTCGCAGACGACCTTGTTCGCCGAGGCGTTGCCCGCCGAGGTGTCCGTATCCTTGATGGCGCACTTGAAGGTCTCGAAGTTGAGAACGGCATCTGCCGTAATCGTGATTTCGTTTGTCGTCCAGCCTGCCGTCACGCCCCGAGGATTGGTCGAGGTAAGGCATGCCCAGCCGGCACCCAGCATGGAGTTGTAGTAGGGACACGAAACGGCGGCTCCCGATGCGGCTGCGGCACTCAGTGCGGAGGTCAGCGTCACGACCTTCGTGGAGGCGTTGACTGCCGAAATGGTGTACTGTGCCGATCCTATGGTTATCCTGCCTCCCGCCTCCATGTTCATTACCGAAGCGACCGTTATGGTCGTGGCTCCGGCTGCCGCGGCCGCTGTCAGTG
>OHMN01001341.1_pt1 | contig 16189 bp, 24 predicted proteins | sample 1569361 | NCBI WGS metagenome assembly OHMN01 (sample SAMEA3541508, study PRJEB24748) | human gut metagenome | biome: human gut; feature: human-associated habitat; material: faeces | place: China | collected 2012
CATAGCCATTGCAACTATATGTCGCCAAACGAATTCGAACGAGTGTATGAAAGAATACACACTGAGGCTGAGCTTCTGGCAGGTTAAAATGGGGAGAATTTTCTTATTTTAACTTGTACTAAATCTTGACATAGGACCAGTATTATCCTGTGCCGGCTTACTCATCTTTCGATATTCTGAAATGGTCTCAGTGGTACGAATGGTCTGGGAACACTTCTGCTTAAAGTCCTCCCAGGACATTTCCTTGTTCTTCCACTTCTTATCCATTCTGCTATTTCCTACTGCTATTCTCATAACCTGCTGCCTCCTTCGCTAATTCTCGTTTGATACGATAGATGCCAATATTGGCACCTTCGACATTTCCTGACAAAATCTGTCCTTTAATGGACTGATAAGTATTTTTAGGAATCTTCCCCTTAAGGCTCCTAAGCTCTCTAAAAGTTCTATTTACATTTACGGTCATACCGCTTCCTCCTTAATCTTTCTGATAAAATTCACATTCATATCCCGCTGCGTTTAAGATCAGTCCTGGTGTCCAATCGAGTGTTTTCGACATAATCCGACACGCATCATCAAGAACTGCATCTCTCGGAGCTTCAATGACAGCCTCATCATGCACATGCATAACAATGTCATAACCTGCTGCTTCCAAGCGTTCCATTGCTTCTGCCAAAATATCTCTACTCATCGCCTGAATAATGTTTTCCACAAACTTTGGTCCGTAGGAATTGATCTTTCCCCATTTCTTTGTGGCATCTACACCCATATAGGCAATCTCGTCTCTGTCATAATCATTGCGATATACGCTTGGCTTTGCATAGGCGAGCCTTCTTCCACTTGGCAGGCCAATAAACAACATGCCGGACTGATATTCAAAGGTCAGACACTTATAGGTCTGTGGCTGCTTATCCTTTACTGCTTTGATGACACATCTATGCACATCCCACCACAGCTTTACGATGGCCGGATTACTCTGTCTCCAGGAATCCACAATCGGCTGCAATTCTTCCTCAGCAAGCCCCATATCAATAGCACCCATGCTGATCATCGCTCCAACGCCACCACCATATCCAAGTGCCAGTTCTGCGATCTTACCTTTCTGACGCAGCTCTCCATTGACACCATGCTTTTCAACCGGAACACCAAACATCTGACTGGCAGATGCGCAATAGATATCACCGTTGTTCCTAAAAACTTCCTGACGCCAGCTCTCCCCAGCAAGCCATGCAATTACCCTGGCCTCAATTGCACTAAAGTCAGCTACCATAAACTTACAGCCTTCTCTCGGCACAAATGCAGTACGAATAAGCTGGGAAAGGGTATCTGGAATAGAATCGTACAAAAGCTCTACTGCTTCAAAGCAACCACTCTTTATCAGATTTCTTGCTACCGCCAAATCAGGAATATGGTTCTGTGGGAGGTTTTGCACCTGCACAAGTCTGCCTGCCCAGCGGCCAGTTCTGTTGGCTCCATAAAACTGCAACAGTCCATGTGCCCTTCCATCGTTGCAGTGGCAGGTCTCCATTGCCAGATATTTTTTCACGCTGGACTTGGAAAGAAGCAGCCTAAGCTCTAACACTTCCTTTACCGGTCCGGTTGCTGTTTCCATAATTGAAGCCACCTCTGCTTTTGTAAGTGTCTCCATTTCGACACCATTTGACAAAATCCACTCTTTTAACTGAATGGGTGAGTTTGGATTTTCTAGTCCCGTAAGCTCCTGGGCTCTTTTTAAATATCGATCCCTGGACTCCTCATCACATTTAATGGCCTGCCTTACCAGTGCCATATCAAGCTCAATGCCTAAATCATTGATGCGCTGATCCTGTGTATATTGTTTCCAAAGGAAATCTGGAACCGGGAACCTTGCCAACTTATCCATGATCTCCATTTCTGTTTCAACGTCCCTGGCATTATAGGTAATAAACTGTTCTCATTTTTCTCTATCATGCTCCGGAAGGTTTCTGGTGCAACCACCATTTGTTTTGGTCGGCTTACATGGTACAGAGAAGAATTTAATCAAATCCTTACCAGTTTCTAACTTCTTCTTTTCCACTCCTAACACTGCTTCTACCTGAGCCAAAGAGCCTGGAAGCCCTAGATACAACGAAGCCACCATCGTACAGCGCCATGCGTCCGGAGCCAGGTGTACACCTAGGTACTTTCCTAAGCAAACACGCTCAAACTGTGCATTGAAGGCAAATTTTAGAACCGTATCATCAAGCATCGCTTCCCTTATTTCCTGTGGTAGTTCCTCCCCTTCTGCCAGGGAGATTACCTTCGCCGGACCACCATCTGCGGAATAACCAAAAAGCAGCACTTCAAAACCAGGAGCATCTACATACTTGTAAACTCCTGACTTAGATAAGTCTGCTTCACTATAAGTTTCAATATCAATATTCATTCTTTTCATGCTAATCACCTTTCTTACTTTCTAAGCGGTTGATTGGATCACCAGGAGGTGTTACCCTCCCGGCTTCCATCTGACACTCTTTAATTGTTATTAACCGAGGAAATCGTCCTCACCATCGCCAAAGTCATCGTTAGCAGAAACTCTGCCACCACCAAGGCTCTCACCATCTCTGGTCTTCTGGATATTTCCAAGTCCACATGCGATACCCTTATTGCCATTTGTGTTGAAGGCATAAAAGTTGATGCTGACTCTTGCATAGCAACCAGAATACACTTCTGTCTCATCTGTGATAGGCTGACGGTTAAGATCTACGATCTGAGGAGCTGTCTTTGAATTGCAGTTGATGAAGTATGCGTCTTCGTATGCCTCGTCATCCTTTTCGATACCATCACGAAGTGGGAGCTTAAGTGCTGCCTTGTTCGGCTTCTTACCACCAAACTTTGAAACACCGTCTGTGATTGCCTGGTCGATTGCCTTATTGATTAAGGCGATTGTCTCTGTGTCGGACTTCGGAATAATAAGGGACACACTGTACTTCTCATCACCACCATTGATTGACTTTGGTGTGAACACATTTGCATAAGAAAGTCTTACCTCGTTAGTTACTACTCTGTTACCATTCATAATTTTTGCCATAATACTAATCCTCCTGGAATTCATCATTTACTGTGTTAACTGTTACTTCCGGTCTTTTATCGCTCACCGGAACGAGCGTTAATTTTCCTGCTGGCTTTGTGACATATGAGCCCAGCACCTCGTTGAAGGTATCCTTACCCATAAGCTTTTCAAAAGCAGTCAAGGTAATAAGGGACTTATTATAGATGTCCGTATAACCGGCACCCTTGGCAGCCTCCTCTACCTTTTTCTCATCAGTGAATCGTCTGGTGGACCTACCTTCTACGAGCTTGTATCCATTCCAATGCTTACCATTCTCAATGGCCTCTGCCTGGGCATACGCCATAACATCACTGGCCCACTTGGAAAGCTCGTCCGCCTTCTCCATTACCTCAGCAACTTCTTCATCCGATAAAAGTGCGGGCGGCTGGAACTCCATTTTTGCAAGTTCCAAAAAGCTCTCTGCTCTGGCCCTGCAGGTATTTCTTGCTTTACAAAATCTGCACCAGGATCCAGAAATAAACTCTCCTTCTCCCTTAGCAGCAAGCTCAGCCTTTGGCTTTAATACTTCCTCAGCCCATTTATAGAGCTCCTCGGCACTAATCGTCCAAGTGGAAATACTGGAGAGTCTTGATTGGAAGATGCTCATTGTGACCTGCTCGATATCGTACAAACAATCAAAGAGATTCAAAGCTCCCAGGGCATATAACATCATCTGCGGATTGTGATCTGCATAGACTGCCACGCCCCTTCCATACTTGAAATCCACTACATTCAATTCCTTATCCGCGACTAAAAGGAAGTCATCGGTACCAAAGCCGTCCGGAACATAACATGGGAAATCGAGATGCTGCTCAATGAGTGTCACAGGATCCTTGTAGGTAAGTTTGGCCTGTCCTACCAGGTCCATAATGAAATCCCGGTAATCATCAGTAAACTCCTCCATCTCATCGGTCCAATAATCAGAAGTTGGTCTCCTGCCTGCTCTCATCTTCAGTGCCTTTCGCACCTTCCATTCACAAAGAGCATGTGCTGCGGTTCCCTCTGCAGCAAAGGTTGTTGTCTCGTCCTCCATACCGGCAGTGAGCTGGGCAGATGGCGTACAATTCATCCATCTGTCCGCTGCCGATGCACCGAGGACACTGTGTACCTCTGGTGGCATTAGGCACTCACCTCCAATCCAAGTGATGCAAGAAGTGCCTGATCTACCCTGGCCATATCAGCGTCGGTCAGATGGTCGGTCACTGAAATCACATCACCTTTATCAATAGTGGCAAGCTGCTCTGCCTGAAGAACGGATACCTTACGAAGTCCGGAATAATGCTGTAACACAATATGTGTTGGAAGTTCCAACTTCTTAAGCTGTGAAGTAAGGTACGCTACAATCAGATTCCCTGAATGGTCATTTCCTACCTGGTTCTGAATCACCACAGCAGGGTGATTACCACAGACTACATGGCCATGTGGCTTTTTGATTGGATTGTCGACGAATACGATATCGCCTCTCTTAAAATCACCATGCCGCACCTCCTACTTAATATCCTGCGCTGCAGCCATCAGGTCCTTATAATCTTCCGGCTTGACTGCGGACAATTTATTTGCATCGAAGCTCTCAAGAAGTTCCTTCACCTGCGCTGTAAATCCGTCCTGACTCTTTTCTGCAAGCACTGCTCTCACCTGCTCGATGGTGATAACTTCCTCCGGCCCCTTTGCAGGCTTCTCGGCCTTGGCTTTAGCTGCCTTTGGTGCTTCCTTCTTTGGTTCCTCTACCGGTTTATCAGCATCTACTGTCATAGCCTGCGCTACTGGAACTCCGATTGTTTTATCTGCTACTGCCATAAGCACCACTGCTAAATCCTGGTATGCTTTGGCTACATTGTTAATTGCTTCAATTGGTGTCATACGCTACCTCCTTAATGTCCACGATAGAAATGAGCAAGGAGTTTTGATCTCCAATCACTTCCTTTGGTGTTTACAGTTACTAGCTTATCTTCTGGCTTGCTCACAACTGGCTCACTCTTTTCCGAGGCCTTCGCGCAGCTCTTTTCACACTGTCCTGCGTATGGACAGATATGTCTGCTACCGCCGGGATTTACCGTATCTTCAATAATCTGCTTATATCCGATGCCGATACGATTGTTGATGATCAGAGCATCGTACTTGATTTCTTCCATATCAGAGTTGAAGAATTTGATAGGAATCTTACGCTTACGAGCTTCCTGGATTTCTTCGATCATGCCCTCGGACACCTCATCCGCATAAACACGCATCTCTTTACATTCTGCGAGCAGTGCTTTGCCCCAGCGCATTCCCTTATAGCGGTCATACTTCTCATCCAGAAACTGTGTGAAGTATAAATGTGGTGCAATCGGAATACCGTCGTAAGCAGCATCTCTGCAATATCGTTTTACATTCTCAAGGTTCTTTTTCTCGTCTCCTCTATATGGAGAGCAAATAAAAATCTTATCCATAAAAATCTTCTTTCCTTTCCAGAGCCAGTGTGCTATACTGACTCTAACCAGATTTGGAATGTTCATCATCCATTAGCTTTCCAGGGCACCGGTTGATTGTATTCCTTATTCTTTACCGTTGTGTTACCATTTTGTTTAAGTTTTAATGTTTCGTCTTAAACATTTGGTAAGCTCGTGATCAAAAAAAATTGCATCGAATTCTGGAAATGATAAGTTAAGTGCCTTGACGATTTCAACCATCTCCTCAGCTTTGAACTTATTCACTTCGCTACATTCTTTTTGACACATGGCCTTCTCGGTAATACCGAGTACAGCAGCCAGGTCTTTTTGTTTGACATTGCGTTCGACGCGCTTGGCTTTAAGTAATCGAACATTCATCATCTCACCTCCCGTTTGTTTAAGTTATGAGCCTATTCTATATAACAAATGGTAAGTTGTCAACACTTATTTTACCATTTGTTTTACCTTGAAATCTAATAAGTCTAGTAAAATCAAGGCTTTCAGCCACAAAAAACTTTCCAAAAATTTATTTTCTATTGACATTTTCGGTAAGTCGCGTTATACTTTTAGTAAATTCAGTGATTCATATAAAAATGAATTTAAAAATAATATACTACGAAAAAAAGCAAAGAAATACTGAATTTGCTGGAATTCTGTAGTGCGAGACGACATGGACAGTCATGCGAGCAACAAACCAGTGTTTATAAAAATGGTAAGTTAGGGCACAATATTGTATAAGAAGAGTGCGGAGTGAATAATAATTTTTTAAGCCCACAAAAAATGATGAAAAAAACAAACACTGCACAATGCCCAGACGCAGCGCCTTAAAGCAACGCAGAGCATATGCAAATCTTAATTAGAAATGAGGAAAACCAAATGGCACAAAACTTAGGAGGTCGAATCGCTGAATTATTGACACAATATAACATGACTCAAAGAGAGCTCGCAGATAAGGCTGGCATCACTGAAGTGTCTATGTCTCGTTATATCAAAGGCGATCGTGTTCCAAAGGGAACTACTCTGGCTAATATTGCCACTGCCCTTCACACAACCACTGATTTCCTATTAAACGGGGAAGGTTCCGGCACCGGTGACTTTGAATCCGAATACTATCAGATTCACAGACTGATTGCTAGAAACGCATCTCAGATGTCTCCAAAACAGAGACGTGAACTTATCAATGCTTTACTTGAGTCCGACGAGAACTAGGAAAGGATAGAACAAAAGTATTGATTATCTTGCGACAGCACAGAGGCGTCCGCCTAGCCAACGAGCGCTATGAGGAAATTAAGGCTGACATTATCGATATGTTTGAAGAATGTGATGTACATACATTCCCACTCAACGCATTCGATATTGCCGAGACATTACATTACAATGTGGTACCATATTCTTCTCTTCCAGTGGAAAAAAGAATCGAGTGTCACTGTATTAGCAAGGACGGTTGTTCCGAGCTAGATCACAACCAGGAAACTGGTATGTACACCTACAATATTTATTACAATGATTCCAGCGATATTGACGACAGTCGCGTGCATTTTACAATCATGCACGAAATCGGACATATAAGGCTTGGCCACCTGGATGAGGACATTGATAAGCCTGACAATTACAAGGAATCAGAAGCCAACTTTTATGCGGCATACAGCCTTGCGCCACCGCCGATGATTGACTACTATGCATGCGCAAACCAGGATGACTTATGCCGCACTTTCCATGTCTCATGGGAGATGTCCGGCTACTGCCTTGAACGCTACGTCAAGTGGTTAAGCTGCAGCCCTTACTACACTGAACATGAAACACAATTGATGTCACTGTTTGGTGCAGCATAAAAATGAATATGATGTTATAATTTTCATAGAAAACTTACGAGAAAGGAGGAGATACGATATGCAAATCATTAAGCGCAACTGTGAATCAGATACAACTAAAACAATCGAGTTATTTGCCGGTACTGGTGGAATAGCAAAAATGATAAGTGAAATCGTAGACGACATCTATGAGAAGTTCCTGCGTGCACTTCTTAATGCATTTGAAACAGTTCTTGGTATTGATCCGAGAGACTATGTTGTTACCGCTGCAATTCACTATGATCTCAATTTGTGCGATACGCAGGATTTAAAGCATATCGTGAATGCGTTCCTGGAACACTCAGGATTAACACGCAAGATTTACCTGGTACCCCGCTTCCATAGAGGCAACACCGATGATGCAAATCTTATATTAGCTATGTAACTGTAAACTTAAGATTTTGCAACGGAGGTATAACCATGCTTAAATATAATGACTCTATGGATCACTACGACGAGGACATGCAGTCCTTCACCCAGTCAGGCCAATACCAGGCTATGCACACGCGAAACAATGAGGAAATTGAGCTCTTTCGAGAGCAGTTGCCGGGCCACATGAAGGCATACTTTACCAGTCTCCTCAATCATTTATCAGATGAATATGCCTGTCTTGCCGAGGCATCATATGATGCTGGTATTGAACGAGGCTATTCTAGAGAAGAAGCCTATGAAAAATAGAATACAAAAAAGCAGAAAGCTAGTGAAAACCAAATCGGAATTCACTAGCTTATTTTAATGCCAATAATCATAAGGTGAGCGATACCCTCGCTGCTGTGCTACCACCGGCTTTGGCTTAGCCTTTGGTATGCTATCTTCTGCAGCTTCTTTTGTGGCAAACAACCTGTTCTTGTTTACCTGGATCCCACCGCCATTTTCAAATCTTATAATAATCAAATTTCCAGCCGGGCGCACCACTGTGCATTCCCTGACTATTCTATTACTTTCTATAATATAGGCCTTATCGCCGACTTTATATCCTGCTGCCATAAATGCCTCCTACCAAAGAAAAGGCCAGCTCAAAGGGAAATCAAAGCTAGTCATCCTTACAACCTATTTTGCTGTTACCTTTTCTCGTAAAGCAATACCATCAACAACACCATGCACGTATGCCTCAGACGCTAATGCGCTATTTACTTCCGTAGCTGCGTCCAAGTATGCTGTAAGCTGCTGCTTCTGTATATCACTTAATCCTGCTTGCAAATATGATAACAGCCTATCCTCCTGCTGCTTTAGTCGGGTATATTCTTGAGACTGAATATACACACGAAGTGACTCATCAAAGTTATCCTTGATGCATTCCTCCAGTTCCATGTCAATCACACCTCCAATACCGGGATTAATATTGATCGGCCTGTTTAACAAAATATAAAAACCCTAGGTAGCGAACCTAGAGTTATTATACAGAACATTTGTTCTGTTGTCAATTTCAAAATATAAAAGCTGCATTAGAATGCCTCACTGTCTTTTCTAATCAGTGTTCGTTTTGTACCGGCATACTTTTCTCTCAAAGCTGGAAGATCTATCTTTTTACCTAATAGTTCCTCCACAACTCCCCAGAGTCCATTTTTTTCATCTGGAAATACATCCATGAACATTGTGAAGTCCGTATTTTGAACTACTAACGAATCGCCTTCTAATCCACGTCCCGGAACTCCATAATTCAGAACAGGTTCATGTCCAGTAGTGATATCCTTATCAAAAATGATTATTCCAGATGCAGGAGCTCCGCCCATCAACGTCATACTGATTGCGACATCTACAATTTTATCATCAATAGTAATCCAAGAATGGTCAAAGTATAAACCTTGTCCGTATACTTCACCAATACATAATGTTGGCTCCATTCCCAGTTCCTTCAGTGCAACATATAATGCGGAACAAGACGCATGGCATGCCCCCCACCAATTTTTTCTATGCATGTAATTATAAAGATTAACAAGCACATTAGATAATTCCTCACTATACCCTGCAGCTTTAACTTCATCTCTAATTTTCTGAACAGGGCTTATATTTTCTTTTAATAAGCAACATTGTTTATATTTCTTGCCACTTCCACATGGACATGGATCATTTCTGCCAATCTTCCCCATTGCAATACCTCCATTTCTACAAGCTACTATTCTTCTTCATCTTCAATATGACCGCCGAAGACTTCCAGATCCTCGATAGGAATACGCTCTCGGATAAATGTATCTAAATCGACTCCATCGATTTCCACCCCTCCAATTAGTGCTCCAAATAACGATTCCTTGCTTCCATTGGCCTTTGTAACATTCATATCCCAATTACCAACATCTGTTGCTAATATTGGTTCCGGTTTTGATTGAACATAGTCATTGATATAGCAAAGAATTGCTGCGGCTTTCTGATTTCCAATAGTAAGCTGTTTTTTATTTCTTATCACACGTCCACCATCGCATAAAACATAATCAGAAAACCAAACGCGACCTGTGGCCGATATTGTAAGATGCTGCTCCACTGCAGTTTCCTCAAGTGGATTCTTAAAATATCTAAGCATATCTGAAATAATCTGAGCCTTTTGGAGTGCCTTGTGATATACATAAAAATCCAGATTCCAAGGTAGGCCTTCCACCTTATCATCATGTGAGCTGAAATCCAGGATAATATCCTGCTGTTCCAAGGTTTCCACTATCGCATTATGAATATCAAAAAACTCCGAAAATTCAATCTTTTCTACCATATCTGGACAGACTTTTCCTACAGCGCGACCTGTTGTAGTATTACTCTTATTTGGAAGGTTTGCGATCAGCTTTGCTGCTTCGCTGATAATTTTTTCTTTATCTTTTTCTGTCATAGGATGTTTCCCCTCTTTCTTGTCTGTTTTATCCTTTCCCAGAATTCCTTCTATCATATCTAACGCATTTAATATCTGAATGCATTCATATCTTTCAACATTTCTGCTTGTCCTACCATGTAGTATCCAGTTGCGATTGACATATGGAGGCTCATTACCGCTTTCAAAGGTATACTCTCCATCTACAAATAACCTACTCAAATATTCTATCATTGATGGATAAACATCCAAAAAATAATATCGTTTCATAAAAAAAGAATTCGATGCTTCAAATTGTTCTTTTTTAATATGTGCAAATCCGTTATCTGAAAATTTCTGACTATAGTATCTTATCACTTTGGGAAATTCAGCTAACTTATTTACTCTAACATCTAGCAATGCAACTAAATACATCGCTGCAGTCATATAATCATTTTCTCGAAAGGCTTTTATTCCTCTTTCAAAATAATTCCTATTCGCCGGAAGAATATACTTTTTATCTAAATCGCTGATTATAGTCTCAAGGACTCTACCATTATCTTCTTCGAAGAATTCAACTATCGCATCGCTGTTATCTGCAATTATTGCATTGTACCACTGGGATATTTCACGCGGATTAGAGTGCCCAGATACAATCCACCCATTAGCACCTAGTGTTTTACATATCTCGATTTCTTCTCCATATTTGGACTCAAACTCATCCTCAGAAAGCTGCTCACTTTCTTTCGCTTCCTTTATAAACTCCCACATTTCATCCGACAGTTGGAATGTTGGAAAAATGCCATCAAGTTGCTTTGCCAGATTTGCAATATTACTTCCTTGAAATTTTGCAATATTTAAGCTCTTTACTATGTCTGGGTTTATAGCATCCTTCCACATACGCGAAATCTGAATACTTTTATCCTTCCATAGCTGTATCTGAGGTGCTAACTTTTTTGATAAGTTGTTTAGCTGCTGAATTGCTTTTCTTAATTCTTCCGATCCACCCAATCCAAAATCATGCAAATAATCACTACCTTTCTCAAACCTCTACATCTTTATGACAATTAGTTATATATTTTATAAAGTCATCTTTATGCCTTCCAACCGATATATCATCCAAATAGAATCTGCCTGAGCATATAAGCCACATTATTTTGTCTATTTTATATGGTGTCACCTCTGGATCAACTTTCTTACATACTTCTGCCATCTCTACTATTGACTCAAATACCGAAATCGGATCGGCCTTTGATAATCCGGTCTGACTAAAAACCTCTATAAGATGTACATCCGGTTTAGGATAATTTAAGAAGCCCAGCTCCTTCAAACAGTCGCATGCTAAAGCAAATCCTATGCCAGAAATCTTTGTCGAGATTAAAAGTGGTAAGGCCATTCTAGTCGGCTTATTGTAATCAAATTGGTATACAAACTTTCTAAAATCATCCGTATCTGTAAAATTACTCATGAAATCGGCGGCCTCAACACACGACTTACTCCACTTCCACCAACTATTTCTCTTACTATCTTTACTCGTTACTCCAAACTTTTCTCTAAATATGTAATATAGTGCATCAGCATCCATTTGTTTAACTCGACTAACATCAAAATCGTACAAGATTTCTTTAATCTGTTGCCGACGTAAATCGTATTTTATAATATTTGGCATGCTCTGATAGTTTTGTGCTGAATGGATAAACTGTTCATAAATATCTTGCACTGAAGCATAATCACGCCTATCTCCTATAAAGTATTTTTGCAATTCAGCTTCCGATATTTCTTCTGGAAGCATATCAAGCAAATACTGACATGCGGTTGTATATGTAAGAATCATTTTATCTTTCAAAAAATCACTTCCTCTTTTTATGTAGTTTGCACTGTCCAATTGTTATTTTCCTCTTTTTTGATATAATGTACATATCAACAATAAAAGGAGAATTCACATTGAATATACAAGATTATTTTTCATCACACATAACTACCGGTCGTATTGCCGAAATTGCCTCTGCTGCATGCAACTACTATAACTGTTCAACGGCAAAAGAACTTAGCCCCAATCAGAAACTTGAATCACTGTGCACTGCATTAGCTATTGACAGACTTTCTTTAGACGAAATTATTGCTAATAGTCCTGAAGTAAAACGCACAGTTAAAGGTCATGCATTTGAGATAATATTTGAAAAAATGCTTATCAATAATTCTATTTCATGCACAGACATCGGTGGAGACGGTGATACTGATCTAATCGTTAATAATATCACTCTTCAATTAAAGACGCCTTATGTAAATGGATGTTCCGAAAACACCGTTTCTTATAAAACGCATAAGACTCATGGCGCCAAATCCGAATTGGAATCTTTCGATTACTATCATAAAGTATCAGATTTCGCAGATTATCTAGTTGGATTGGTTTCATACGAGCCTTTCCAGGTTGACATCATCCCTAAAAACGAACTTCCAAGAGTTCCAGATCATGACGAGTACATTCAAAGTCCAATGTATATAAACATTGAAAATGGACAATATATCAATGACTTTAATAAACTTGGTATTTCCAAATCTCTTGTCTTTCCTAGATCGATAACAACTCTAGATTCAAATGAGATTTTACCATTATCTGCTTCTGCAATGGACGTTCGTAGCGAATATATACTTGAAGCCATCTTTAGAATTGAGAACTTTCGAATTTGGGATATGAATATGCGTGGCTTCATTCGTGAACGCTCTTTAAGCAATCTCTTTTTCCAAAACTCGATAACTGTTTTTCCTCCAACCATCACTGGTTTAGATCGTCCGGAAAAGAGTGATTTAGTATTGCAGAGCAAAGAAAATAACTATATTCGTTTTCAAGTAAAAGGCCTTACCTTCTCTGGCTGTCGTTTCGATGGTCAGAACTCACGTATTGACTGTGAAACACAATTATCAAGAGGACGTGTAAATGACCATCCAACACAAAGTAGGTTATACAAAATATCTGACTTTGAATATGTAATAATGGCAATGGATCCACCTTATACCAACAAATATAATCTTGAATATTTTGGAACTCCAAATTATAAATGGTCATATTATTGTGTGCCGGTGGCAGCACTAAGTACCCACCCAACATATACTACACGAATCGCTTCACATCAATATATTATGTTTAAGGATTTATTACAATACAAAATAAATCCTGAATGGCTCACAAAATGGAATTAATATGTTTCGTCTCGTAATTAGTTATAATAACCTCCTTGCAGGCTTTTCGACTTTGACCTGGCTTATTATCAGTATTATAAAGCCAACTCACGTCGTTAATATTTGCCCAAGAATACAGTTCTCTTATTTCTGGGCAATCATCATAGGATAAACAAAAATTATATTTTGTATTTCTAAGGGCATGCGCTACTCTAATATGATCTTCAATATCAAATGGTTTTGTGTATGCCCTTTTTTGGTCAGCGTGATAGTATGGCGGATCTAAATATATAAGTACATCTCGACCTTTTGGCGGCATATTCAGTATCTCTGTAAAATCTAGCGAAAACATTTCTACATCTACTAATTTTTTTGAAGCAGTTCTCAAAAAATTCCCCCAGTTTTTAGGAGGTGAACTTTTTCCTTCTGCATACCCCCATGCAGGTCGATTAATAATTCCACTGTAAGATGTTCTATTCAAATAGTATGTCTTGAATACCTTTTCAATCTCTGTCTCTACAACTAATTCCTTTATTATCGCATGTCTTTCCCTGGTTGCCTCTTCACGACTTAACATTTCAATTAACTGTTCACATCTCTCAGCATCCTGGATCCACCGATATAAATCTATTATTTCTGTTTCCAAATCATTGATGATATTATACTTAACCTTCTTTTTTGCAAAAAAGACTGAACCGCCACCCATAAACGGTTCTCGATACTCATCATGAGGAACACACACAATGTAAGGCATTATATGTTTCAATGCATAAAATTTTCCTCCTGGATATCTCAACGGAGATTTGATCGCATCTGTCGCTTTTTTATATGGTTCTACAGTATATTGTGAAATCATAATCTACTTTCTCCTTCCAAAAAAGACATTTGCTGTGGAATCATAAAATTGGTGATTATCAACTCAAATCCAACCTGTCTTGCGCCATTTCTAACTGCTGAATTATCCACTCTATATGTAAAATTAACATCATAAATATTCGCCCAATTATACAACTCCCGTATTTCAGGACAGTCATCATATGTAAGAAAGAATTTATGATTTGTTCTTTTAAGTTCTTCAGCCAATCTAATATGATCTTCAATATCAAATCCGCACCTATAATGCTTATGCTTAGGTGGCAAATAATATGGGGGATCAACATATAAAAGAACATTGTCTCCCGGTGCTCTAATAACGTCAGAAAAATCCAAATTGGTAAGTCTAACTCCTTCTAAAGCCTCTCCACATGGTATGATTCTTTCAAACCACCTTTCAGGAGGCAAACTTCTTTTCGGACGATATCCCCATGCAGCAGAGACTAACTTTCCACTGAACGATGTTCTATTCAAGTAATAATATTTTTTTGCTATCTCATAATTGTTCTCTGGAACACTTTCATATATTTCTTTCCATCTCTCTTTTGAAGCAATCTCTGATTTAAATTCTTCTGCCATTTTTTCTCTTAAAAAAGGATCCTGCATAGTTCTATAACATTCCATCAATTCTGAGTCTAAATCATTCAACCAATTTAATTCAGCTTTTGGTTTATGAAAAAAAACGGTTGCTCCGCCTGCAAATGGTTCTCTATACTCTGTACAGTCTACTGCCTCCCAATAAGGTTGTAAAATATCCATTGCGTAATATTTTCCACCTGGATATCTAAATGGTAATGCTGCTCTTTTCATAGCTGGTCTCCTTATTCCTTCACGATTTCCATAATATCAGATATTTCACAATCTAATGCGACACAAATCTTTAACAACACATCCGTTGTGACATTTTCATCATGTACTAATTTTGTAACTGATGATTTACTAATCTGCGCCAAATTTATAAGCTCTGTTTTTTTCATATCTTTATCTATAAGTAATTTCCATAGTTTTTTGTATGTAAATTTCATTTTTCCTCCTAGTATTCCAAATCGTCATTTAATTGTATAACAACAGCAGTTTGATTTTACCATAAAAAGAGCGTAAACTCAATCTTTATATTGCTTTTTAATTCTTTTTGTTTTATTCGCACTCTTCAAAAAACTCAAACCTCGGTTCATAATTTTTGCAAAAAAAAATGGTTAGTATTTATAATTTCTACATATTTCATCAGCTACTTGAAATCTATTGATGTCTATTTTTATTGCGTTATTTTTCACCAGATTTTCATCCAGATAGCCTTCCAATTCTGTCCCCTCTAAATAATAAAATCCTTGCGGAACAATAAATCTGCCTATATCAATTTCTATTTTTCCTTTGCTAATAAAATTAGTCTCACAAATGCTTAGTATTGGCATCATCATCTTATTACCTCTACTTTCGTATTGACATATCCTTGAATATACCTCTGATGTATTTTTGTATTTTTTCTTCAAATCGTCTAGTTCTATTCCTTTTCCCATTGTGATGACTCCAGAAATTCCTGAAAGTGGTCTGCTAAGGTATAAATATGCTTCAACCTCCTCATGCATAAACCGTTTTCTATATTCGTATATTTTTTCTTGACTCTTTACAATCTCCCACCCATAGGGCTTCATGCTTAGTAAAATACGTCTCATGATAGTGCCTCGCTTTGCCTTTATATTTTACAAATTTTAATGTCCCATAAAAAGGACGTAAAAATAGAGATGTAAAATCCGCGCACAGCTTTAGCCCGATAAAATCTCGGCGCACAAAGCTAATTACGCAGTTTTTTTAACACCCCTATTAAAACACTTAAAAATTCTCATATTTTCCTTCTAAAAACACAGGTTCATATCTGACACAAAAGCCCGCAAACCCGCTTAAACTGGGGCTTTACGCGAGAGTAAACATACCGTCTCAACGGTATTACCTTTTTCCCACAAGAGCCGCCTTACCTCTTGACCATCCCGATATATTGGGAAATTAAACTCTATCGACT
>OHMN01001376.1_pt1 | contig 15829 bp, 14 predicted proteins | sample 1569361 | NCBI WGS metagenome assembly OHMN01 (sample SAMEA3541508, study PRJEB24748) | human gut metagenome | biome: human gut; feature: human-associated habitat; material: faeces | place: China | collected 2012
TGGATTACAACAGGACCAAGAACAAAAGAATTAGAAAGAAGACTTGCTGAATATTGTCATACTTCTAAAACAGTTTGCTTAAATTCAGCAACAGCGGCAGAAGAATTGAATTTTAGAATTTGTGGCATAGAGCCGGGAGATGAAGTGATAGTACCGGCATATACTTACACTGCTTCCGCTTCAGCACCAATTCACTGTGGAGCAAAGATAGCATTTGTAGATAGCCAGAAAGACAACTGCGAAATGGATTATGACAAAGTAGCAGAAGAAATCACAGAAAAGACAAAAGCAGTTGTAGCAGTTGACCTTGGTGGTATTATCTGTGATTATGACAAATTGTATGCTGCAATTGAAAGTAAAAAACATCTTTTCAAAGCAAAAGAAGGCAACAGTCTCGGAGCAAGAATCCAGCAGGCGATTGGTCGAGTAATGGTATTCGCTGACTGTGCACATGCATTGGGGGCGAATAAAGAAGGTAAGATGGCAGGCGAATGGGCTGACTTTACAAGCTTTTCCTTCCATGCAGTAAAGAATTTTACAACTGCAGAAGGTGGAGCAAGTACATGGAAAGATATCGAAGGAATTGATAACGAAGAAATCTATAAGCAGTTCCAGTTATACAGCTTACATGGACAGAGTAAGGATGCACTTGCTAAAACACAGCTTGGTGCATGGGAATATGATATCATAGGACCATGGTATAAATGTAATATGACAGATATCATGGCGGCTATCGGACTTCGCCAGTTGGACCGTTATCCTGGAATGCTTGAGCGTAGAAAAGAAATTGTTGCAAAATATGATGCAATGTGCGATGAACTTGGAGTAAAGCACTTAATTCACAGCGGAGAAAATTTTAACTCTTCTCATCATCTGTATCTGACACGTATTCCGGGAATCAGTGATGAAACAAGAAGAGAAATCATTATTAAGCTTGCTGAACGTGGCGTAAATACAAATGTTCACTATAAACCACTTCCGATGATGACAGCATATAAAACAATGGGATGGGATATTAAGGACTTCCCGAATGCATATGCATATTATGAGAATTTAATTACATTACCACTGCATACAAAGCTGAGCGATGAGGATGTGGAATATGTGATTGAGAATTATATAGATGTTGTTAGAAAATACATTTAAAAATAGAAAGTATATATTCTGCTTTTGGGTTGGTGCATATGTAGCATCAGTTCTTTGGATTACTTTACTTTCAAGAATTGGAAGCGAATACAGAGCGTTTTTGTTTCCATTTCATTCCTATGAGGAAATTTTAAAAGGAAGCAAACAATTTCTTCTAGAAAATGTTGGAAATGTAGTTTTGTTTGTGCCTTTAGGTGCTATTTTAAGTTGTATAGGCGTGAATGCTTTCAAAAGAACTATTTTGATTGGATTTTCTTCTTCAATTACTATCGAATTGCTTCAAACTATTTTTTCTCTAGGGACGTTTGAATGCGATGATATTATGCATAATACGCTTGGAGCACTGCTTGGTTTTATGTTTGTAAAAAGATTTGTGAGAAACTTTCGGATTAAAATGAATAGGAAGAGTGTAGTTCTAGTTCTGGTTTCAATCATTTTATGTGTAGTAGTTCCATTTGGTTACCAAAAAATAGAATATCAAAAGATGGTTAAATTAGCAGCAACTCATGATCGTGACGAAAAAACAAAAAATCTTCTAATATTAAATGGGAAAAATGGGAATGCCTGGAACACAAATGTATTTGTAAAGTATCTTAGTGATGGCAGTATTCATATCAAAGGAACAGCGGATAAGCAGTCATGGTGGCCAATTGGTTCCGTGACTCTTGAACCAGGTTGCTATTCTTTTTCAGGTTTATCAGATATAAAAGAGAATACCGTAGGATTAGAACTTGAAGCATATAATCAACGATTTGCGCCGGATGTAGGAGCAGTAAATGAAGAAGTAAAGTTTACTTTGACCAAAACGACGGAAATAATGGTTTATGTGGTTGTGTATGAAGATTGTGATTGTGATGTCATTGCAACACCAGTACTTTATAGAGAGGAATAGAATCAGATGCTTAAGAGATGGGAAGACTTGCCTGAATTCATGAAAACAGATGAGGTACGACTTTATTATGAGACTTTAAAAAAGAAAAAAATCAGTCTTGCTTTAAAAAGAATAATGGATTTTGTTGGTGGAATAATTCTTTTAGTATTATTAGCACTACCGATGTTATTTATTGCTATATGGATAAAACTTGATTCAAAAGGACCGGTTTTCTATAGGCAGGAGAGAATTACAACATATGGAAAACACTTTAAAATTCATAAATTCAGAACAATGGTTAGTAATGCTGATAAGATTGGATCAGCTGTAACTGTTGGAAACGATAGCCGTATAACAAAAGTAGGTGCAAAACTTAGAGGCTGCCGATTGGATGAATTGCCACAGGTTTTTGATCTCATCTCTGGAGATATGAGTTTTGTAGGCACACGACCAGAAGCTGTGAAGTATGTCGAAAAGTATAAGCCAGAATATATGGCGACATTGTTGCTTCCGGCAGGTATTACAAGTGAAGCAAGTATTCGTTATAAGGATGAAGCTGAATTGCTAGATGGTGCTGAAGATGTAGATAAAGTGTATATAGAAGAAGTTCTTCCGGGAAAAATGAAATATAATCTTGAAAGTATTAAAAGATTTTCATTTGTGGGAGAGATTGTTACAATGTTCAGAACTGTGTTTGCAGTACTTGGAAAGGATTATGAATAAAAGTTATGGGAAATAGAGAAGTAGTTGATGGATTAGTATCAATTATTATGCCATCATGGAATACAGAAAGATTTATCGCAGAGACAATACAATCTGTAATTAATCAGACATATACAAATTGGGAGTTGCTTATTGTAGATGACTGCTCTACGGATAATACAGATGAAGTAGTTTCTTCTTTTAAAGATGAAAGAATCAAATATTTTCACAATGAAAGAAATTCTGGAGCAGCATTAACTCGTAATAGAGCAATGAGAGAGGCAAAGGGAGAATGGATTGCATTCCTGGATTCCGATGACCTTTGGACACCGGAGAAATTGGAACATCAGATTGATTTTATGAAGAAAAATGGATATACACTTTCTTTTACGGAATATGAAAAGATAGATGAAGAGTCTAATCCATTAAATATATATGTGTCCGGACCTGAGAAAGTTAATAAGCGCAAGATGTATAATTATGATTATATCGGACAACTTACAATGATGTATAGCGCGAAAGAATTTGGGCTTATTCAGATCAAAGATATTAAGAAAAATAACGATTATGCAATTCGCCTGCAGCTTTATAAAAAGCCGGGAACATGCGCATATTTGCTTCAGGAAAATCTGGCAAAGTACAGAGTTCGTAAAGTAAGTATCAGTCATGATAAATTCAGAAGAAAATTCAAAAGCCATTATGATTTATTCCATATGTGTGATGAAAAACCAGCGGTTGTAGCTGCATGGTATACATGCTGGAATATGTTTTTTGGTGTGTTGAAGAAAAGAAACTATGAAAAACAGAAGTGATTGGAGAAGGAATAAATGGAAAGAGATTCGTTATTGTATAAAGCAAGAAGAAAATGTCAAGTGATTGCACAGAAAATAATGCCGGATGAAACAATGTGTAAATTCTATTCTAGAATTCTTCTAAAAAAAAAGGTGGATTTAAAGAATCCTAAAACTTTTAATGAAAAGATTCAATGGTTAAAACTTCATGATTATCCTAATAATCAATTAGTAATAAATGGTGCTGATAAATATAAAGTAAGAGATTATGTCGAAAAGAAAGGACTTGGAGATATATTGGTTCCGTTACTCGGACATTGGGATAGACCAGAAGATATTGATTGGGAAAAGTTACCGGATAAATTTGTCCTTAAATGTAATCATGGATGTGCATACAATATTCTTTGTAATAACAAAAATGCATTTGACAAAGACGGTGCAATTAAAAAAATAAAAAAATGGATGAAAGAGGATTTTGGTGCTTTTAATATAGAGACTCATTATTCAAAAATTAAGCCACATATTACATGTGAAAAGTTTCTTGGAGACTGCATTGTTGATTATAAGTTTTTTTGCTTTAATGGTAAACCGAAATATATATATATATCTTCGGATTTGATACATGATAGACAAGCACAGATTGGTTTCTTCTATTTAGATGGAACAAAAATGCCATTGGTTAGAGATGATTATGAACCTATGGATATTGAACAACTGCCAGATTTTTTTGACGACATGAAGAAAGCAGCAGATGTATTATGTAAAGATTTTCCATTTGTTAGAGTAGATTTTTTTGTTGCAAATGGAAAATATTATTTTGCAGAATTAACCTTTACGCCTAGTGGTGGAATGATGCCGTTTAATCCAGATAAATATGATTTAGAATGGGGGAATATGCTAGATATTTCGGAGTTGAGAATGAACTATGGGAAGAGATAGAAAAATTGGAATTATAGGTCATTTTGGTGGGAAAGAGAATATACTAGATGGCCAGACTATAAAAACAAAAATTTTGTATAATGAATTAGATGAAGCAACTAATTGGAAAATAATTAAAGTTGATACTTATTATAAGAAAAAAAATCCGATCAAATTACTTTTTGATACGTTCAAATGTTTGTTTAGTACAAAAGATATTATTGTATTACTTTCTGGAAATGGTATGAAATTCTATTTTCCAATATTAACTTTTTTTGCAAATAAGTTTCATAAAAATATTTACCATGATGTCATTGGTGGAAACTTAGATTTATATGTTTCTAAGTATTCTAAATTCAAAAATTATCTGAATTCATTTCAGGTTAACTGGGTAGAAACTGAAGGAATGAAGAAGAAGCTTATCGATCAAGGAATAAATAATTGTGAAGTTATGCCAAACTTTAAAAGATTATCTATAGCAAATACAGATTTTAATGAAATGCATTTTACTGAACCTTATCGCTTTTGCATTTTTTCTAGAGTTATGAAAGAAAAAGGCGTAGAAGATGCTATCGAAGCTATAGAAACTATAAATAAAGAAGCTGGTAGGGATATTTGTACATTAGATATATATGGTCGTATTGATGAAGGATATGTAGAACGTTTTGAAGAATTATTAACAACAGTTACTAAAGCAACCCAGTATAAAGGTATGGTTCCATACGATAAAAGTGTGGAAGCAATAAAAGACTATTATGCATTGTTATTTCCTACTTATTGGAAAGGTGAAGGTTTTCCTGGAACTATAGTTGATGCTTTTTCAGCTGGTTTACCAGTTATCGCCACAGATTGGAATTGTAATAGTGAAATAGTAGACGACGGAATTAATGGAATTTTGTATCCGAATGAGGAAACAAAGACTTTAAAAGACGCAATAATATGTATTATAAAGAATAACTGTGAAATGATTGCAATGAAAAAACAGTGTATAAAAACAGCAAAAAAATATCAACCGGATATGTATGTAAAAAGGATAGTTGAAAGAATAGAGAAATAAAGGTGCGTAAAATGAAGAGAGTGTTATGTATAATTAGTTCACTTGATACAGGTGGAGCTGAGACAATGATGATGAAATTATTTAGAACATTTCCAAGTGAATATAAAATGGATTTTATAGTTTCTGCATCAACAGGCTTTTATGAGAAGGAAGTTCTTGCTTTAGGAGGAAAAATACATAGAGTTCCACTAAGAACGAAACATCCAGTAAAAACTTTTGTCGCCATAAAAAAAGTTGTTCAAGAGAATAATTATGATATTGTATTAAAACTTTGTGATACGCCTAAAGGTTACTTCGATTTGGTTGCTGCAAAATGGGGTGGAGCGAAAAGAATCTGTGTTAGATCTTGTAATGCATCTGCCAATATGGGGAAAGTTGGAACATTAATTTGCAATATTATTCGTCCTTTGTTTAATAAAATTGCAACAGTAAAGTTAGCACCATCATTATTAGCTGCAGAATTTACTTTTGGGAAAAAAGAAGTAAGCAAGGGAAATGTATATGTTTTACATAATGGTATTAATTTAAATGTTTTTCAGTATTCTGACGATGCTAGAAATAATATTAGAAAAGAATTTGGTATTCTGGAAGATGAATTCGTAGTCGGACATGTGGGAAGATTTAACAAACAAAAAAACCATTTTTTCCTGATTGAAGTGTTCAAAGAGTTAAAAAAGATAAAACCAAATGCGAAGCTTTTGTTAGTAGGTGAAGGTGAATTAAAATCAGAAGTGCAACAGTGTCTGGAAGCTAATGATTTAATAGAAAGTGTTATATTTGCCGGCATAAGATCTGATATTCCCAATTTGTTGTCAGCAATGGATGTATTTTTATTTCCGTCATTATATGAAGGTATGCCAAATACAATTATCGAAGCTCAAGCAGTAGGGCTTCCATGTGTAATCGCGGATACTATAACAAGAGATGCAAATGTAACTGGACTCGTAAAATATATATCATTAGATGAACCAAAAGAGAAGTGGGTTAATAGTTGTATTAATAGTAATAAAGAAACTGCAAGTGTTGTAAAAAAACGAATGACAGAAAGTGGATACGATATAGAGGCTGTAACGAAAGAATTTATTGATATTATTTTTGATTGATGAGTATAGAGGGGATTGATTCTGTTGAGAGTGTGTGGATATATTTTCCCTTGTATGATTTCAAATAAATATAATGTACTGAGTTTTATGGAGTATGAGTTTTGCTAGAAAAGGTGAATTACAATGAGAAAAAAAAGAGTATTATTAATATTAGGTGAATTTAATACAGGTGGCGGAGAGAGGATGTTATATGAATTAGCTCAAAACATAGATCCGAATGAATATGAAATCCAAATAATATGTACAGGAAATGCGAGTAATACTCTACTTGAAAAAGAAGTTTGTAATAGATTTGATGTGGTATTTGGCAATGTTAATCATTTGAGAGTTAGAACATTAGTTAAGATTTTTACGTTGATTGATAGATTTAAACCAGATATTATCCATGCGCATCTTGGCGGTGTTGTATTTGCTGTTCCATATGCTATTATTCACCCAAAAAGCAAATTACTTATTACAGCACATACACGTCCCGATAAAGCGTTTGATAAAAAAGTAGAAAGACCAATTAGATGGCTGGTAAAACATCGTGAAAACAATATAAGAATTGTTGCTGTTTCTAAGAAAAATGCTGAAGATATGACGATGTGGTTGAATAGTAATCATATGTGTGCTTATGTTAATAACGGAATTGATGTCACTAAATTTGCTAATACGATTAAACATAATCAATTCACATACATAAATGTTGCCTCACAAAATGAAAATAAAAATCAAATGGCAATATTATTAGCATTTAAAAAATTAAAAAATGAATGCCCAAATATCAAACTCATTTTAGTTGGAGATGGACCTAAACATAGAGAACTTGTAGAGTTTTGCAATGAAAATGGATTGAGTGAGGACGTTGAGTTTACGGGTGTAGTAAACGATGTATATAATTACACAGCTCAAGCAGATGTTTTTGTACAGGCCTCGTTTAGAGAAGCAATGCCGCTATCCATAATTGAAGCAATGGCATCGGGATTGGGGATTGTCGCAACGGATGTTGGTGGATTGAGAGATGTTGTTGATGATAATGCTATTTTAATTAGTCCTGGAAATGTAGAAGAATTATACCAAGCTATGAAAAGATTTTGTGATTTAAAATCAGATGAATTGGATTATTATAAAAAAAGATCTGTTGAATTGTCTGCTGGATTTTCTTCCAGTGAAATGGCAAAAGAATATATGAAATTATATAGAGAAATGAGTTCTTAGAATAATTTTGTTGTATATTCAATTCAAACATTTAAAGTAGTAGAAAGGAAAAGTATGATGATTGATTTTGAATCGTTATATAAATGGTGTTTGTAGTGAAAAAAGTAAAAACTAAAAGTCTTTTCCCGTTATATATATGTGCATTTTGTTTGTTATTATTTGTAAGAGATGTAATTGGAGTGAATATACCACTATTTTTATTTTTGGTTTATTTTTCTATGGCCTATTGTTTTTTCTCTTATGATGAGTGTTTAGCAGTATCCGCAATGTTGCCTTTATTAAATCATGGAATTCAAACAAATTATATTATGTTGATTGCATGCGTGATGTATATAGTACGATTTAGAAGGAGCGCAAAAATTAATGAAGTTCACGCGATTGTGTTACTGTTATGTATATATGAATTGTTACATGCTTTTATTCCAGATTTTTCGTTTTCAGAATATTCAAGATATATGTTTAGCTTTATTTATATTGCATTGATTTTGGGCGAATATAAAATACAGAGTTTACTTAAAAACGAGAAAATTGTACTTAGGTCGTTTGTATTCATGGATGCATATTTTATGTTAGAGGTTCTTTTGGTAACGATAAAATATTTGAGTTTCTCGACGCTTGTAAGTAGTGGTTTTCGATTTGGAACGTTAGAAGATTATGTGGTTGATAAGCCAACACTTTTCGATAATGAGAATATGGTGGGGTTGTTTGCGTTGGTCGGAATTGGCATTCTACTTGTGCTTTTAATAAATGATGAAAAGAATAAAATACAGAAAATTTTATTGATAATATATTTTTCATTTTTTGGTTTATTGACAACGTCCAAAACATTTATTATATGTCTTGTTTTTATGGTGACATTATTTATTCTGTACATTTATAGACTTTCTTTTTTCAAAGCCTTGGGCATTACAGTGGTTACTGTTACAGGTGTAGTCTATGCGATAAATACGGTACTTTTAAATGAAGTTCAAAGAGTAATATTACGATTTCATGCAGCAGACTTATCAACCGGAAGAAATGATCTACTGAAAGAGTATAATAGATACATTTTTTCGGATTGGAAAAGAGTTACCTTTGGAATCGGACTTCAAAATGTAGTGGAAAAATCGGGGGTTCATAATTCTCCGCATAATGCGACTCAAGAATTATTATTATGTTGGGGAATAATAGGAGTAGTTGCGATGTTAGTGTTAACCGTAATTGTTTTAAAAAATGTACGATATAAGTTCACAAAAAAACCTGCGCTATTTTATTATATATTGCCGATTGTATTTGTTGTATATATTCAAACAATTCAGTTTATAAGATTACCTGCCATATTTTGATTAGTTATAGTTCTTTATGTATCTATGCTTCTGGGATGTAAAGAAAATACGATACGATGATAGAGAAATGTTAAAGGTGAGGGTATAAAGTATTAATATATAAGAAGATTATTTGATATATAATTTTAATATTTTTGATGGAAAGAAGGAAATTTGTTTTATGCGTTTGATAAATATTGTACGAGCACTAAGAGATAAAATAAAAGGCTCATTTAATGTGGCTATATCTCAAGGGATGATCGTAGGAAACAACATAAGGATTATGGGGGGGGTCAATTTCGGATCGGAACCGTATTTAATAGAGATTGGAAACGATGTTACCATTTCCTTTAATGTTACATTTATTAATCATGATGGTGGCACATGGGCGTTTCGAGACATAGATGAATATAATGACGTAATAAAATACGGAAGAATAAGAGTTGGCGATCGTTCTTTTATAGGATGTAACACAACAATTCTGCCAGGAGTTACAATAGGTTCAAGATGTGTAATAGGAGCAGGAAGTGTGGTTACTAAAGATGTTCCAGACGGTATGGTTGTAGCTGGTAATCCGGCTCGAATTATTATGTCGACAGATGAGTATGCAAGAAAATCTAAAGAAAAGATGAGATCAGTTGATATTAAACAATATGAAATTGACAAAAAGAAGTATTTAAAGAAATATTTAAAATAGATTTCTGATAGGAGGAAATAGCAGTGGGGAAAATAGGAATAATCACATTTCATAGAACAACAAATTTTGGTTCATTACTTCAAACGTATGGCCTTTATAAAAAAATAGAATTGCTAGGTGAAACTCCAGAAATAATTGATTATCATTGTGATGAAATTGAATCAAGAGAAGAATTAAATAATAAAATTAAATTTACAGTGCGTGAATTGGCAAAAAGAGTACTATTTTATCCAACAATAAAACGAAAGGCTGAAAAGTTAAATGCGTTTTTAGAGAAGAATACCCAAATGTCCAATCCTGTTTATACTGATAATATTAAATATCTATCTTATGATAAAATTATTGTCGGAAGTGATATTGTGTGGGGGCGCGATATTACTAATCACGACTATAATTATTTCCTTGAATTTTGTGATGAGGATGAAAAAAAATATGCATTTTCATCTTCTGTTGGAGATTATAGTGTGTATGATGACGATGAATATATCGGGAAATTATTAAAGCGATTTAATAAGATTGCTGTAAGAGAAGAAGGAGCTCAAAAATGGGTACGAAAACTTGCTGAAAAAGAAGCAGATTTGGTATGTGATCCTACGATGTTGTTAACTATAGACGAGTGGGAGCAGGTTGTGCGCCCGGTTAAATATACAGAAGAGTATGTTTTGGTTTATTTTGACTCACCAGGAAGCAAATGTTTGCAAGATGCAATTAACTATGCTGAGAAGAAAAAATTAAAGGTATTTTATATTAACTATGGCTTACATGTAAAAAATACTAAAACAGTCAAACCAACGTCGCTAGAGGAATTTTTGGGACTGATCAAACATGCAACAACAGTATTTACAGCATCGTATCATGGTATGCTGTTCTCACTATATTACAATAAACAATTTTATTTTTATACCAGAGCACATAGTTCTCGAGTACTTTCGTTGGCAAAAATTTTAGGTGTACAAGAAAGGCTTGGAGATTCTGAAATTGTTGATACAGATATTGATTATTCAATTGTAAATGAAAAAATAAATCATTTTAGAAATAAATCGATAGAAATATTGGGAGAAATATTAGATGAACGATAAACCGACAATATGTTCAGAAAACACATGTACTTTATGCAAGGCATGTGTTTCTATATGTCCCGTTGGATGCGTTGCTTTGAAAAAAGATGACTTAAATAATGAATATGCAGTTAAAGGTGAAAAATGTATTAATTGTAATTTGTGTGAAAAGGTTTGTCCTGCCAACAGGGAGACTGAATTAAATGATATAAAAAAATGTTATGCAGCCTGGTCGTTGAATTCGATTACACGAAAACAGTCAGCATCTGGAGGAATAGCAACTGAATTATATAGATATGAATTACAGCGTATGTCGGGTGCAATAGTTGGTGTAAGTATAAAAAATAACAAGGCAATTTACACGATTAGCGAGGATGCAAGTGAAATAAGACAGTATCAAAATTCTAAATATACGTTGGCTGACACGAATAAAGTATATCATGAAGTAAAAGAACGCTTAGAGAATGGGATAAGTGTAACTTTTATTGGTGTACCTTGTCATGTTGCGGGATTAAAAAATTATTTGAAGTCTTTAAAAATAAATATTGAAAAATTATTTTGCGTGGATCTCGTATGTCATGGATGTGTTTCGCCAGATTATCTTCAAGAACATATTCAGTATATAGAAAATAAAAAACATATTGACGTAGATGATATTAATTTTAGAAATCCGGTGTATGGAACAGAAAATTATGTCTTTACGATGAGTAGTAATGGTAAGGTAAAGTATAAGAAAAAGGTATATAGAAATGATGCTTATCAGGTAGGCTATCATAAAGGTGTAATATACAGAGATTCTTGTTATTCATGTAAATATGCAAAAGAAAGTCGAGTTGGAGATATATCATTAGCTGATTTTAGTGGAGTTGGTTCTGTGATACCAACAGAATACACAAATAAAAACGTTTCTTGCATATTGGCAAATTCGAAAAAAGGAATTGAACGAATAAAGAAAATGCATGAATTGCATATGATTTATTTAGAAGAAAGACCTATTGAAGAAGAAACAAATTACGAAAGGCAATTGCATGAGGCAACAGAGTTAAGTGAAGAAGCTAATGCTTTTCGAAAAGCATATGTAAGGGGGATGAACTTTGATCGAGCAATTTTCAATGCTTGTTTTAAACGTATAATAAAAAATGAATTGAAATGGTTATTACATGTTGAACTCTTAAAGAGAATTATATCTAAAATGGTGCCTCCATTTATTAAGAGGAGTATAAAAAAATGTCTGGAATAAATACTACAGAAACAAATAAAGCACTTTTTACTAATACGGGAATAATAGCAATTGGACAGGTAAGTACTAAATTAATAAACTTCTTCCTTTTACCATTATATACGTCATTGCTCACAACAGAAGAATACGGTCTTGTGGATTTGTTGACTACATATACTGCATTTATAAGTGTCATTGTTGGTTTGCAGATGAGTCAAGCAATTTTTCGTTTTTTAGTTACATCGCGAAATGATGAAAAAAGAATTGAAGAAATTTCATCAACAATTGTTGTAGCGTCAATTATTGTTATATTAATATATACGATATTGTTTTTGGGTTTATATCCAATAATAAATTTGCAATGTAAGTGGTTTCTTTTAGCGCATGTAATATCAACGCTTATTTTTCAATTAATGTCGGGACTTGCAAGGGGATTGGGGAAAAATGCAGATTATGCAACAGGAAGTTTTATTTCAGCAGTAGTTACGTTAGTTCTTAATGTATTGTTTATAGCTGTATTTAGATTAAATATAGCGTTTATGTTGGCTGCATATGCTATAGGTCCTGCTTTGGGATGTCTATATCTTGTGAAACGAGTACACATATTTAGGTATTTACGATTAAAATCTGCAAATAAAAAAGATTTAAAAATGGTACTTAATTACGCTGTACCATTGGTTCCAAATGAGCTTTCTTGGTCTGTTATTCATGCATCAGATAGAATAATTGTCTCTCATTTTTTGAGTATTGCAGCAAATGGTTTGATAGCTGTTGCATCAAAGTTTTCAGCAATATACACAACAGGATTTTCAATCTTCAATACATCATGGACAGAACAAGTAGTATTGCATTATAAAGATGAGGGCGGGAAAAAATATGTTAACAGTATGTTTGCACAGATGGTTACATTTTTTGGATGTATTGCGATAGGAATAATTGTATGTATGCCATTTGTATATGATATTTTAGTCGATCAGAAATTTGAAAACGCATATGGTTTAGTTCCATTTTATATGTCTGCGGTTTTCTTTAATGCAGTTATAGGCATGATTAGTGCAATATACTTGATTGAAAATGAAACAAAAAAAGTTGCATTTTCTACTGCGATAGCCGCTGCGATTAATATAGTTGTTAATATTCTATTGATAAAACATATTGGCGAATATGCTGCGCCTGTATCTTCTATATGTGGTTATGCAGTAATCAGTTTTTGGCGCTTATATGATATTAATAAGAGACATTGCAAGATAGGTCTATCTTATAGTAGATTGTTTGTTTTATGTACTATGGCAATATTTGCATTTGTTACATATTATATGGAGAGCATATTAGTACATTTTATAGCGCTTTGTGGTGTTGCAATTATATCTGTCATTGTAAATAAAAAAATCCTTGAGATATTGCTTTCTCCAATAGTGCATTTTATTACGAAACGTAAGAATTAGAAATAGAAGATGGGATGACCAGGGGAAATGTATGCGTATTAAAGATTCATTGCCAGAAGAATTTGACACGGAAGTTGCGAATGGAATATGGTTTCTTGCGGGGAAGGCAAGCGAACGTGTGAATGACTCGATTAAAAAGTTGGAAGATGAGAGAAAGGTAAGAAATAGTATGAAGAAATTTTTAATTACAATAGATACAGAGGGGGATAATCTGTGGCAATGGAAAGATGGAGACCCTATTGGAACTGATAATACAAAATATTTACCAAGATTTCAAAAACTTTGTGATAAGTATGGTTTTAAGCCGACTTGGCTTACAAATTATGAGATGATGATGGATGATAATTATGTACAGTTTATCACGGAGGTTGTGAATGAGGGCAGAGGTGAAATCGGAATGCATTTACATGGATGGTCGACACCACCGGAATATTCTTTGAAAGCAGAAAAAGAAAATGCCCCTTATTTAATTGAATATCCAGAGCATATAATGGAAGAAAAGATCTGCTCTATGACTAATATTATTAAAGAAAAAACAGGAGTCACACCGACATCTCACAGAGCTGGCCGTTGGGCAATGAATGAGACATATTTTCGGCTTTTGAAGAAGTATGGATATCTTTATGACTGTTCAGCTACGCCACATATCGATTGGAGAGGCAATGGGGGTCAGACAAAGGATTCCCAAGGATCGGATTATTCGAAAACGTCAGAGAAGCCTTATAGAATGCAGGAGATTCTTGAAATACCAGTGACAATAAGAAATGTACACAGACTGTTTGGGAAAAATGCAAGTTCTATTAAGGGAAAATTGAAAAGTTTCTATCATTTTATTAAAGGCCAAAATTTATGGCTTAGACCTAATGGACATAACCTGGATGAAATGCTGTACTTAATTGATTGTGTTGAAAAATCTTCAGATGATTATGTTATGTTTATGATTCATTCCTCAGAATTGATGCCAGGAGGAAGTCCTACATTTAAATGTGAAGAGGATATTGAAAAGTTGTATCACGATTTGGAGATTATCTTTGAACGTATTTCTAAAGGATTTGAAGGAGCTACAGTTAGTGAATATGGTAATAGTATTCTGGCGTAGTTATGAAAGATGAAAGAATAAAGGAAGTATAGTATGAAAACAGCATTACTTATCATGGCTGCTGGCATTGGTAGCCGTTTCGGAGGCGGAATCAAACAGTTAGAACCAGTTGATAAGAATAATCACATTATTATGGATTATTCTATTCATGATGCGATCGAAGCCGGTTTTAATGAAGTAGTTTTTATTATTCGAAAGGATATAGAAGATGAATTTAAGGAAGTTATTGGCAATAGAATCGCAGATGTATGCGCAAATCACGGTGTAACTGTAGACTATGCGTTTCAAGATATCCATGATATTCCGGGGAATTTGCCGGAGGGTAGAACGAAACCGTGGGGAACCGGACAGGCTGTGCTTGCAGCAAAGAATATTATTGATACACCATTCGTTGTAATCAATGCAGATGATTATTACGGGAAAGAAGCATTTAAATTAGTTCATGAATATCTTGTGAATGGTGGAAAAGCCTGTATGGCTGGTTTTGTACTGAAGAATACATTATCGGACAATGGCAGCGTTACACGTGGCATATGTAAGATGGATGATTCTAATAATTTGACAGAAGTTGTTGAAACAAAGAACATTGTTAAAACTGAAGATGGAGCAAAAGCAGATGAGGCTGTATTAGATCTTGATTCTTTAGTGTCAATGAATATGTGGGGATTGACTCCGGATTTCTTAGATGTATTAGAGAACGGCTTCGAAGTATTCTTCGAGGAAGAAGTGCCGGAGAATCCATTAAAAGCAGAATACTTAATTCCGACATTTATCGGGAAATTGCTTGAGCAGGAAAAAATTCAAGTAAAAGTATTACGCACCGATGATACCTGGTATGGAATGACTTACAAAGAAGATGTTGAGGTGGTTAAAGAAAGTTTTCAGGAGATGTTGGAAAACGGGGTGTATGAAGAAGATTTGTTTGCGGATTTGTAGGGAAAAATGCGTAAACGCTCAATAGCGAGTACAATCAAAAATTAAGAACCGCCGTAATTGGCGGTTCCTGGTTACGGTTGTTTTCGAATCTCTTCCGGAAGTTTTTCAGACCATGGCAATAAATCTTCAAGGAAGGTTCGGTCTTCTTGATCCATATGTTTTGGAATCCTCCGGGAGCATTCCAAAGTTTGTGTAAACCTCCAAACTGATGTAAGATAAAATTACTCAGTTTGGAGGTTATTTTTATGGCAAGAAGAAAAGACAGCCCACAAAAAGCAGCAAT
>OHMN01001416.1_pt1 | contig 15443 bp, 18 predicted proteins | sample 1569361 | NCBI WGS metagenome assembly OHMN01 (sample SAMEA3541508, study PRJEB24748) | human gut metagenome | biome: human gut; feature: human-associated habitat; material: faeces | place: China | collected 2012
TTTTATAGCCATACCCAGTGATTTTACCAAGCATGGTCCTAAGCTGTGATACGTCATTAATACTTCCAGGATAGGCTTCGTAAAAGAGTGGTTCTTTATTCTTAGGGCTATTCATTTTTGGAAGTTAAGGTTATAGCTTTCACTGGAAATACGATTTCTAAATAATTCAATTTCTTCCAGAAACTCATCTTCTTCCGCATCCATATATTCACCCTTAGCAGGAAATGCATCTTGATCAAAGTTTTTATAATCTTTAATTTTTTCAACATATTTTTCTGAACTATTTGCATATTTACATATATACCATAAATCTTTACATTCAAAAAGTTCTCTTATCGTCACCCTGTTTTCTAACAAACTAATAACTTGATCAGGACTCACTTTAGCTAAAAGCCAACAAGTTTTTGATGCCTCTGCATCATAACATACTGAAAGATACATATTATCAAAATCATCAATACACGTAAATAAAACAGGATAAATATAATCTAAAAGAATTTGATCTTCATATAAACATATATTATTTATTTTGAATACTACATTCTTCATCATAATTCACTTCCTCAAAATATTTCCACGGTGCTGCATCTTTATACAACCACCAGTCTACATGTGAACCCTTTTTCTTTTTCCATTCACTTGTAAGACAAGAAACTCCACAAATTCCTTTTGTTATCCCTTTTGCAAGTAAATATGGTGGTTGATATTTTTTTGATTTGTAGACCAAAATCGCTTCAGTTCTTTTACTTTTTTATAAGTAGACATACTAAAATGTTGCGGATCATCCTCCGATAAACTCGGATGATTAATTATTTGATTCCCGTTTTCTTCATATGTATTTAAAAAAGAAGCTTTTTCAATTTTTCTTGTTCTACATGCTCTATACACAACAATTTCTTGTTTTCTTGCACAATCAGCGCTTCTTTCTCCTTATATAATACGTATGCACCATCTCCCATAGAAAATCAGCCTTTTTTGTTTTCGGATGATTCATACAGTATTCTTCAATTATGATTCTAGAGTATTCCTCCATATCTATTCTCCCCTTCCTTGAATAAAATCCATTTTCTCATCTTCGCCCTTATATACCGCACATCTCCTCCATAATCTGACCGATACTTCTGATAATGCAACAATTATCATTCACTCCATGCTTCTATTACATTATACACTTTGTGATTTCGACTTAATTCATCTTTTTCATTTATATAATATGTGTAGCTAAACTCTGATCTTCCAGGAAAACCATCACCAAATGAATCAATTATTTTTTGCTTTTCTCCCAACACAGTCCATACAACATCTAATTTATTTCTCTCCATAAAATCAAGTAGAAATTTTTTCTTAATGTATAAAGTATTATTTTGTCCATTAATTATCACTGTACTACCATTTGCAACATACCCAAACGAACTATTCCACGTTAAATTCATTTGATCCATCAAATACTTTGATGGGAACATATATGAGCTGTCTTCATTAGTACAAAATGGTGAATCTTTTTCTGCTGTATAGTCATTTGCTGTTGTAATTAAATGGCACGGAGCCGGATCTTCCTGTCGAAAATCTTGTTCTTCCTCTTGTCCCAAGTAATTTACCATGGCAGGACTCCATGGATACTCTCCGATACAACATTCATATAACTGTCCAAATCCCTCCGGCATCCATCTCCCTTCAAAGTCCTTTTTATCGAACCATTTCAACAAATCCTTTTTCTTATCTTTGGTGTATAAATACATTCTCACCTGCATCCATACTTCTCGAAAATCCTTTTTACCGGATTCCTTCGAAGACAAGTATCCTTGCATCATATAATACGCTTCACCCTCATAAACACATTCTATGAACCCCGGGATATAACGTTCGACATCATTATTTTTAAACCAAGTCGTATCATCCCATTTGCAGTATCTATAAAAAGGATATACAAGTTTTGTTCCAATATAATTATTAGCCTGAGGTATCACCGTCATATCAATCCTTCTAAGAGAATTCCCCTGTTCCGGACATACCAGTTCTATATCACTATATCTAAATCTAGGCGAATATTTATAATTATCATAAATATTCCCCAACTCTCTATATAGATATATTTTTTGATATTTCTTGCCGATTCTCTCCACTTGCTCGTCACGGTTTCTCAATGACCCATATGCATAATCAATGTGATTATCATATTTTTTTATATATGTGTCATAACCACTTTTTATTATATCTTCAAAAATCATAAAACCTACATCTTCTTTTTCAACTCCATAATCTTTAACTTCTGAAGGGATTGTATATCTTGCAAAATCACTGTCCTTACAATTCCAATATAAGCGTGAAAATTCTTTCTCGAATTGTGATACAAACTTTTTATTTACTTTATGCTTTTTACTTCTATATGGTGGTCTGACCAGATTTACTTCTTTTTCAGAACACCAGCCTTTATAGTACGCATATTCAAATACGTTTCTGAGGTAATCGCGAATCAAAACATTTTGTGGCCATATTCTCTTTAAAACGATATGTTCTTTTATATATTCTAAAATCGGCATTACATATTTTTGCTCTGCCAATATAATGAGAGAAGAATACACCGCCTGCCATATTCTTTCGTGAATATAATCATCTTCAATGTCTTCGAACATCTGAATAACTGTCAGCATGTCATGGGGATACAATCTAAATAAATTTGTTAGACCTTTGCTTGCTTTATCTCTTAACTTAATATCATTACTTCCTGTTCCCCAGCACAACATTATTTTCCATAGCAAAATACTGTCTGATGCAAAAGATGGATTCTTTAATGCAATTGCCCTTTCACACATATCCGAGATAATTTTCATTTGGTCATACTGTTTTAAAAGAAAAAAACTTAAAATGTAGTCTCTCTGATACGGAAATAGATGACTTAATTTTTTATGTATATAATACGCATTAACAGCACAATCCTTCTTTGTAGAAATGGCTATTAAACCGAAGATTACCTGCCTCATATCAGCTTCATTTGATGAAGATAGTAATTTTTCAATCTCAGTAATTGTTTTCTCACTAATCTCACTTACATTTCTCCAATATAATCCACTCATGAACGTTTCAACTACTTCTCCATGTATCCTGTCATCAATTTTACTTATTAATTCCTCATTCGTATTTCGCGAAAACAATATTTGTATCATTTCAAGCGTTCCCAAAGTAATTTTTTTATCCATGACCGCATCTATAATTGTTTCAACCTTTACATTGGCATACTTTTTAGCATACAGATATTCATAAAATTTTTGATATGCAAATGTAATCTTTTCTCCCTTTTCATCCGCCTCTCTTAACAGATTTTCAGATATTAATAATTTTATAAATCCTGCCGTTTTCTCTTGTATTCCAAATTTCCCAAGCGTATCGGCAATAACTCTCCTTAATTCAAACCAGGTCATACTATATTGATCATGCTCCGTCATATACTGTGTCACATCACTCAATGCGATTGAAACTACTTTATCTTTAACTGAAAAATACTCTGAGTAATTCTTGGATATTATTTTATTTTTCACCTCAAAGAATTCTTCCATTAATGTCTGAATATCTTTTATCTCAACCGTTTTATTCTCTTTTTCTCTTGCAATCTCACAAAGCATTTTGAGAAAAAGCGGGTTCATAAATTCCCGGACACATGCTGTATCGTAATTAATATTCACTCCATAATACTCACAAAAACTACTAAGAGCCTCAACTTCCATTTATTCAAAACCACTATGTGGAATCTGTAACATTCCCCCTATTTTTTCTTCATCAAGATATTCCTCTAAATATATACTTCTGCAACTGACAATTATCTTTATATTGGAATATGCCTCAGCCTTTGCAATAATTAATGGAAGATTACTATTCCAATATGACGTATCATCCACCTCATTAATAGCATCTATACATATTGGTATATACACATTATTTTGCTTGCCATATTCATCCAGCCATGTAAAAAAATCTTCTATTATTTCCCCTTTTTGAAACCAATTCATAATTACATTATCAGCAGTTTCTCTTCCCTTAAACATATCTCCAAGCAACAATACTGCCGGAATGCCTTTTTTTACAAAGCCTTGTACAATGTCACATAATAAATGTGTTTTCCCGATTCCTCCTTTTCCTGTAATTAAAACAGCCTGATTCTTTACATTATTCATCAAACTTATATCAAATAATCTCCTGACAGAAGAAAGAACTGAAATCACATTCCTTAATTCGTCTAAATATTCTGTAGGAAATACACACATATATGAAGCCATAAAACCTCTCCAACTTTGGTTATTATATGTTCCAATCCCGTTTTTTTCTTCAAAACGCTTCTTTTCAATTTCAAATATCTCCGTCAATTTTTGTTCGCTGTCTTTTACATTTTTTAGTATCCGGGTAAGTTCATCTTCATCACACGATCCCGACTCTAAAATCATGCTATCGGTTCGCAGCTGTTCAGAAATAGCAGATATCCCTTTTCTACTTTCCTCCAGAACAAGAGGGGCTTTTTCATGATTATAGGAATCAAATTTACATAATTTTCCTGCACAGTCTTTCATTTGTGAACTAATATCTCGTAGTCGTTTTTCCGTTGCATCCTTTTTTAACATGAAGCTTAAATTACTATAAGTTCCTGTTTTCACATTAAGTTCTTTGCTATATCTGGGTCCTACCATAGAAATAACCTGTTCTACTTTTTGCGTCAGACTTTTCAAATTAAATATTCCCTCTGAGACATTAACCGGAATCTCTCTTTTTTTAATTGTAATTTCTTCACATTCCAAAACTATATGAATATATTTTATAGGCAAAGCTTCTATTTTTTCACTGTTTTCTTGCTTTTTTGCTATGCCTATAATATTTCCTAATACTATTACAGGAGCTCCCGAAAACCCTTCATAATTCTGTAATTGATCTTCCTTTTTTATAGTAATTATTAATTTTTCCTCTTGTGTATCTGTTATTGTTCCACATATAGTTGTCTTTTTAGTCACAAGTTTGGGAAATCCTATTATCTGACATCCAACTCCCTCAATCTCATTTTCAGCATCAGTCAACTCATACATCTCTGTTTCAGACAAAACTTCGCTCAATCTAATAAAAACACAATCAATCCTTTTTTCTATAGCTTCTACTAAATTAATTGTTTTTCCAACAACTTCATCACTTTCTCCTATACGAAATGCAACTTCTTTCTCTTCAAATTCTGTAATTAATTCCCCTGCTTCGACAATATTATGCTTAACAGTCATTACAATATCTGATTCTACCAGAAACCCTGTTCCCATAACCTTTCCATCTCGTAATATTTGGCCTACAATTAATTTTCTCATTCGAACATCCTCTCCACTATAGTTTTCCCATCACCCTTGATAATTTCATAATTATATTTTTCTTTCCATTCTTCTTTATCGAGGAAATGTGCCTTATCTATAGGATAATTAAATATTATTTTTTTGAATTTTGAATCTTTACAGAGCAGCGCTGCAAGTACTTCCAGATCCGGATGACTATATCTTCCAGAATTAGTCAGACAGTAATATTCATCAGCATTATACCGACTAATAAAATCATGCGTAATATTATAACGACTTCCATGATGAGGTAATTTTATAGCGGAAAAACGATATTCAAATCCCACCATATTTTCAATATTTTTTAATATTGTTTCATCAATTACTGTATCCCCTAAAAATAAGCACTTTTTATCATCGTACTCAAGAATAAATGAAATCGAACTTCTGTTAACTATAGATTCATCTATTTCTGTCAATTTTCCAACATATTTTTCCAAACACTCATTCTCACTGATGTTAAAACTCTCGTTTTTATATTTAGATGTAATTCGTTCCATTTGATATTCAAATGCTTCTGTTAATTTTATCTTGTTCGATACCCTGAACATGTAATTTCTTGAAACCATGTCCTTCTCCCAGTATTTTTCCAAGTCTGTAATATTATTTTTCGATGGTCCTAAAACTGTAATAAAAATATTAGGAGCGATTTCATATCTATCTGGGATTAATTCTGAACATATTGCCTGTCCTTCAACAACTGAATTTAAAGGTATTTTATTTTCTTCTATCAATACACCCAGAGACATTCCCTCATTTATTCCAATTTCCTGCTCTGTATCCGATATCATTCCTTGAGAAATAATTTCATCTAAAATTTTATTATCTCCATCTGTAAATCTATCTTCTTTTTGAGAATAAAATGGGCTATCAACAATTTGAAGAAGTCCGTTATACCAAATGTTCTCTATAAAATCTGAACTTGTTTCTTTTAAAGCTTGAATAAGTCCACATATATGATCATTATCCATGTGTGTACATACCACCAAACCAATTTTCTGTTCCATCTCTTTTATACGCTGTATTTCTGGTTTTATATGACTTTGATAAGTCTTTGATAATCCACCATCTATTAATATATGATATGGTTTTTCTTTCCCTACAGATATCATGATACAATCTCCATATTCTGCCGGAAATAATTTTATGCTCAACATTTATTTCATCCTTCCGTTTCAAATTCAACATTCCAGTTTCCGGCGGTCTGTATATGCAGAAATGGCTTTCATTCCTCTTATGAATGTTGATATTACCAGTATCACTTCGCCTCCCAGTCCTGCTATTGACGCGGCATCTGTTAATGTTTCTGCTATGCCTTCATTTTTCTTTATTATATCAATCATTGTATTCTGCCAAATAATGAATAGTTAAAATTTCTCTTTCTGCTTTCATCCCTAAATTTTTGAAGTTTTTATTTATCTCTTTATAATTTTCTGCATTGTCTGTCGTAGTAATTTGCCGCTTCTCTGCTAAATCAATACACTTTTCTATCAGACTATCCTTTGACTCTTTACTTTTCCACACATCAAAATAATTCCTCTTTTGCAATATAAACTAAACCAAAAACAATATCCCTGATTTAAAAATTGGCAAAACCGATCTGATACAGACCGAGTATTCTTTAAATCCTTTTTTTGCAAGTTATTTATAATTTTTTCCCAATCACCAAAGTTGAAAATATATGGATATATAACAAAGGTAATCACATTATTATTCTTATTTTTATCATCTAAACAATAAATCACTGCACATAAACCATTTTTTCACATCTGGATACTGTTTCAAAAAATTTTGGAACTTGTGTAATGCTGATTTATTCATCATTGTCTCTAACCATTCAAATATTCTCTGCATACTTCTCCTCTCAACCATCCTCATTCATAACATATCCTCCGATCAATCCATTTACCGTCTGCAATTAATACCATAATTACTCATCTTCATCTAACAATGTCTTTACAATACGCTCTTCTAATTTCAAACTAATTTTATTATACTTATCAACCATTGCTTCTTTACGAATTTCTGCAACGACTTCTTCTATTGTCATTTTTTCTAATTTTTCTTTATTCATTCCTCTTAAATTGAACTCTTTGATTTCATAAATTTCTTTCAATTCAACACCTTGATCTATGTTTCTCAACTGTTCAAGTGTATCTTGTATAACTTTTCCATCTGTCCATTTTTTCAATAAATTTTCCAATTTGTTTTTTTCAATTTTAATCTTAGAAGTATTTAATAGCAAATTAGATTCTAATTTTCCTAATTGTTTCTTTTTTTCCAAATCATTTCTGCAACACAGCATTCTATATACCACAGGCACTTTACTAATCTCATTCGTACTACATGCACACACAAATGTAATCATTCCAATATTATCTTTGACACATAACTGCTGATTATATGGAAATGTTATAAAAATCACTTCACCCATCTTTCTATTTGATAATAAAATATATGCAATCGAAAGTGTTCTTGAAACAAACATCTGTCCAAAATAATTCTTTTTCTCATTACCTCCCGTTTCCTTCTTCTTTATTCCCGTATTAACACAAAATTTTACTTTACATACATCACCATTTTCTATATCTCTATCCAATTCCAATGTTCCTGTTATAAGTTTTCTATGTTTATCATATCTTGAAGGTTTCTCTGGGGCATAAAAATAGCAGAAATATTTTCCCAAATATTTTTCCATATCATTCGCTGAAATAATAAATTTATCACTTTCAATTGGAACTTTTAAAAATTCCATTGGTATTACTTCTTCCATTTCCTTCCACATAATCTCTTGCAAATCCACATTCAAATATTCACATAAATAGTACAACAGTGCCGGCCTAATTTTTCCGCCATTTTTCAAAAGTGCAAATACATTCCCTGCATTAACATTGATATTATATTTTTCTTTGCATTTATTTCCAAAATCATAAATGCTTTTTCCGATTTCTTTTCTGACTTTAAATAAGTATTTTAAATTTCGTATGATTCTATCATTTACCTCTTTTTCTACATCCGTCAATTCCTTTTGTTCCATCTGCAACACCTCTTTTTGTCAACACTTATTTTCGCTTATTTTTATATTCCACTTCACAAAATAATCACGAAAAAAATTTGTTCTTTTTTGTCATACTACTTACAATATTATCATAAAATGTCATTTATTTAGGAGGTATCTTTATGAAATTTGTAAAACTTTTACTCAACAACATTTTTATTCCTTTGTGCACAATTCTTTTTATTTTAACTGGAATTTTTGCCGCTTTATTTTCAGCTATAATCGAATATTCTGTTCTTAAAGAATTGTTCAAATCGAAATATCAACATTTTATTCCGGCAAGCATCATTGCCATTGCATTAGTTTTAATTCTTGAATATGGGAAATTTTATCTACATTACTTAAGTGGACGCGCAAAGGATAGCGACAATGCCTACGCAAAAACTGCAAAAAAAATAGTTTTTATCCCCATTGCCATTTCTTTTTTGTGTACTGTAATTTTCTCAGTCACAACTCTTGACAAAGCGTCCTATGACGAAGATGCTCTTCAAACACAAATAGAGCAGATTAATAATGATGCACAAAAAGAAATACAACAACAAGAAGCCGCTTTTGATACCGAACACAACGAACGGTTAGCTGCATACCGTGAAACAATGAACAATGCCAACTCTGCGCTTGCCAATTATGATAGTAACAATATGAGCTATCGCAACTCGAGAACTAAAGTAGAAGCTCTGCAAGCACAAGCAAATGCTGCTACGCAAGATTACAAAGATGCCGATAGTGCACTTTATGAGGAATATAATACCAAAAAAGAAAACAGTAAAAAAGAGATACTTGATCGTTCAAACAAAAAAATCGCTGCTGCAAAAGCTGCACATACAGATGACCAGACATCTATCTATGACAACAAAGTACTTTCACATTTTTTACAAGTTATCTGGTCCGTAATTTTTAAGCATTCCACTTATCCCAGAGCTGTATATCTTTTAATCTGTGTGTTCGCGGGATTGCTGATTTCTGCCTTTATAGAGATTATCATATCTTACTCCAGTCATTTTATGGGTACATCTTTTGACTCCCTTGTTGATACGGTAGACGTTCCATCCGAGAAATTACGTAATTGGTGTAATCAATGTATCCTTTTATATATAAAGACAGTCTGTGCACTTGTATTATATCTCTTTTGTATGGTAGCTGCTTCCGAAAAAATTGAGCTTAAAAATTTTTTACTTGGCATTATAGCATGTTTCATCGCAATCTATATCATGCAAAACAACAGTACTACTCTCTTTGATACAAATTCATCATCCGACTCAAATAATAATATATCCACTGTAGATACTTATATAGTAATTCGTGATTCGCTTCTTCAAGGCTCTCTTGCACTTATCGGATATATTTTACTGGGACTTCTTTTCGGTCAAGATGCTATAACACTTGGCTGGCCGACTTTTGCCATTGGCTTTGGCGCTGCTCTATCTTCTTGCATCAGCGAATTACCCAAAAAAATATTTAGTTAATACAAACTCTAATTATTATATTTAATATGACCATCAGCTAAGCTGATGGTTTACTTTTTCATAATGCATAGCAACATGAAATATTCCTAATCCCTTCATTATATATTGCACATAACTTTCAAAAAACTGTCGCTTTTATCGAATAAAATTCATATTTTTTTGCAGTCGCGCTTTTGTTTTGTACCGCATTAAAGTACATTAGATAATTCACATCACATGTGCCTTAATTTCCAGCCTGAATGTTAACTTCCAGAAATTTCACAACTAAATCGATCTTCTTTCTCCTTATATAATACGTATGCACCCCAAATACACTATTTAATATCCATTCATAAACTCATCCAGGTCTTCCAGTGCTTCCCTCAATTCTGGATTTCTTTCTCTTGATAGCAATTACGATAAATGCATTAATTGCCAAGGATCTGGTTCGCATACAACATCATATGAAATGTGTACCATTTCCCATAGAAAATCAGCCTTTTTTGTTTTTGGATGGTTCATACAGTATCCTTCAATTATGATTCTAGAGTATTCATCCATGCCTATTCTCCCCTCTTTCCTTGAATAAAATCTAAGATTTCTTCATAGCTCTTACTGCTTCCTTCAATTGCTTTCAATAATTTCTCATTTTGTATTGCCTTTTGCTTTTTATGCAGTTCCTCCAGTTCCTCCAGTTCCGCTGTCAGCCGGTCATACTGTTCACGGTTCTTGCTGATTGCTTTCTCTGTTTTTGCTATCTTTGCTGATATTTCTTGCCATTTTATTTCCCTTTAAAGCTTTCACTAATATAATTCGCTTCATATTTTACCTGTTCTGCCCCAATCCCAAATGCACTCAGTATTACTTTCTGCACTTTTGTTACCGCATGATCTAAACGATATATTTTATCCAGTTGTCGTATCATTTCTATTTTCTCAAGATTTTCTTAATTATGTCTGACCCTTTCAGTCTTTATGCAATCGAAACCAATTTTTTAATCTGTGGATTATTGATAGCCAATTCCTTCAGATGATATTTCTTTATAACCGTCTTCCATTGATTTCTCATTCTATTACAACCATTTATTGATTCAACAAGATTTTCCTCCTCAATCATGTAATTTTCTAAATATGTTATCCATTCTGACTCAGTTAGTCGATCCAATATCCTATCCGCAATTGCTTCTGCTGACCAACTTGTTCCATATGAGTTTCCCAATTTAACATATAATACCGAAGTAATTGTTTCCTTTATTGCCAAGGCAGGAATTTGAGTCCCCAAATCTTCTAAATTTTTAATTACTCCTGGTTCATTATAAAAATTGTTCGCATCAAAATGAACGTCTCGTAATTTATTAGCTATTTGAATATATGTTCTTGATCGTACATTCTCTTTAACATAATCAAAGGCATGTACTTGTAGCATTATTTTATTTAAATCACTGCCTTTTTTATGTTCAGAAGCATTTGTATAATCAGTATATGCATCTGCAAGAGCTCGTCTCTCCTCAATTTTCAAACGCTCCCATATTGCAGGAAACATTATTTGCATATTTATAACAACATTATCATATTCTATTCCTTCACATTCCCTAAACAAATTAAGCAATGATCTTACAGATGTTTTCAAATAAAAATATGGACATGTTGCAAACATGGCCTTATCATCCTCAAATAATTCTGTAACTCTTCCACTTTTTAGTTTTTCTCTAAAATCGTTAAATTGAAGTCCAAAAGATTCCTGATTACTATATAAAATGTAACTAATACAAGCTTTTATTATTATATTTGCTTCATCTTGTGGCATTTCTTCATATTCATTAGCTTCATCATTATTAAAGTAATTATAAAACTCATTTGCTTTTAGTAATTTTGCTTTTCCCGCTTTATTAATAAAACCTAATTCATGAGCCAAGTCAATTAATCTGTATGCCGGAAGATTTCTAACATAGTCCATATCATTTGCTTCCACCATATCTGCCACAAAATCCTCTCCCAATGATAGTATTCTTTTTCTTAGCAATCCCTTTGACCAAATCCATGTCGTATTTGCTGCAGTAACAAAGTCACCATCTAAATAATACTTCTTTACTTTTGATTGGAGTTTTGTCGGAAGCGCAATTGCATACTCTACCAATTGGGGAACATCCGTTATAATAGGCAATTTCAATCCCTCAGGATTACACAATTCAGTGCTTGGGTTAAGATATCTGATCAATTCGCTATATCTATATTTTTCTCCCTCGCTTGTGTTATCACTTATTACAATGTCATTCATTTCTTTTCCTCCTAATATATTAAATCTTAACTCATTAAGAGTTTCCATCTCTCTTCTCATGTCTGCCGCAGAATGATATCTTTCTGAAATATTATTACTAAAAGCTTTATCAAAAAAATAATTTAAACTATTCAAAATAGTCTCATTTTCCACTTTCTCCATTAAAATTTTCTTCGCATTACCTCGTTTATGTGGAGTTTTTCCCTCTCCATCAAATATTGAATTAGGAATCTCACCAGTCAATAAATATAAAAGAATTGCTGCTGACTGGCTCAAATCTGATTCGACACTCCTCTTTTGCTGACTCGTTCCACTTACAAGTTCTGGCAATAGCAAAAACCGATTTCCTAATTGCTGATTAGTTGGTGTAAAGCCATCCTCTTCTTCCAAATTAAATGATAAGCCAAAATCTATCAAAGTAAAATTCTCTAATTCACCATGTTCCAGCATGATATTATCAGGTTTTATATCTCTATGTATAATTCCCTTATTATGACAATATTCCAGTGTTTTTAAAAATTCTTTGTAAAAATCAACTGCCTCATCAAATGATATATCATGAGTTTCTACATACTGTTCTAAAGATATCCCATCAATATAAGAGGATACATAATAAAGTTTCTCTTCCAAATTTTCATATTTTTCTGCATTCGAATATATAATATTCATTAAATGTCTATCTGACAAACACTTTACATTACATACTTCCTTAAACATTCTATTTCTTCGCTCTATGTTATTTTGTTTATTTAAAAATTTCAACGCATAATAACTATTGGTTACAGAATCCGAAACTTTGAAAACCTCTTCTTGTCCTCCTCGTCCTTTTATTTCAATAATTGTCCATCGTCCATCAATTATTTGTCCAACCTTCATACTTCTCTATTCCTTTTATCTTTTCCTTTTCTGAATGTGTTATCTTAATGGGGGCTGCCCCCTAATATAGGCTCATGATATATTTTCTCTTTTTTCTAAATGCTTCTCTTACATTTTCAGCTTTATAGAATCTGTCCTTCAAATTTTTTCCATTAATAAAATGTATCATTTGCATTACTTCTCTGATATATTATAATTTTTATGTGGCCGCTTTTGCGACCATTCTATTTATCCTCTGTTTTCTTAGGTTTCCTGATATATCCCGGCAATGTTTCTGACCATGGCAGAAATCTGTATATTCCGGTGACATAGAACGATCTGCACGGAGATTCAGAGCCACCTTCACGGAAGGTGAGCCATTCATATAAATTTAAAGAATCTTGATACCGTAGGCTGTGATGCAATCAGTTTTGGATCCTTTATGTCATCCTTTAGCTGGCTGTTATCTTCAACCTCTTTTGTCTGCTTCACAGCGTATGGATTTACCTGAACAACGCTGATTCCATTAGAGATCATCCATGTAGCAAGGCAGAACCAGTAGTGACCGGTCGGCTCTAAGCCAAGCACTATCTGTTTCTTGTCATGCTCCGCAGCTATTTTTACTGCCCATTCCTTTGCACTTTGAAATCCCTCTGAATCATTGCTGAACGGAAATGCGGACTTACTGAGTTCTCTGCCTCTAGTATCAATCGCCCTCAGATAGTGTGTTTCACTGCCTACATCGCATCCTAAGATAAGCATGACTTGTCAAGGCGGTGTGCCATGCTTAAAGATGCTGATCACAGTTACTTTGCCGGTGTCTACATCGTCTGTGGTTACACAGACCTCCGCTTCGGAATTGATTCGCTGGCTGCCATCATCGAACGCAGATTTCATATGAATCTGTTTGTACCTAACACCCTGTTCCTTTTCTGTGGCAGGTCTTCCACTTTCTTTACCTGGCGCTATTATATCAATCAATACTTCGTATGAGTTGTGAATGATTCGATCCATGATTGCTTCTGAAATAGGACTTCCAGCAGCCTCTGTTCTATTTTTCCTAATTGTTACCAGAACAGTCAAATGTTTCGTTTTTCATTACATCTATGATTATGCAGTCAGAACATATATTCTCCATCTCACTTTTTATTTTTCACAAAAATATTTGCAAAAAGACAGCCAATCATACATCCCAGTCCATTGTGAATCATGTCATCCCATTCAAATAAACCACGCATAAAAATCAACTGACTAAACTCGATTATTGCTGATACCAATATTCCTATTACCAGAGCCTGACACCACCTTATCTTGTGATTTGCAATTATAGGAAGCAGGACCCCGGCAGGCAATAACAATATGCAGTTCAGCAAATTCTCTTTTAATAACGTCCAATCATGGTAACGGATAATATCTCTCCATGACCAGAATGGCACTAATTCATACTGTCGAACAGTTCCTATCCTGGTAAATACAGTTGAACCAAACACAATTCCCAGAAACACCACCAACGCTATTACTGCTGTTGCCTGAATTATATTTAACTTCTTTCTATGTACACACACTGCCATCGCTGTACATACAAGTATCAGTACTCCCATAAACGCCAATATTTCATATCTTGACCATTGCTTATTATATGTTGTCCATATCTGGTAAATGTCCATTCCATTTCCTTTCTGTGTCAATCAATCCCAACGCAAGAGCATTAGATATATCTTTTTAATCTTACTATTTTTTCGACTTTTTTCAATGCGATTTCATAATATTAATAAAAAATGTCAAAAATAGTACCGACTCTTTTTCTGATATTTACTTCCAAAAAATTCGTTCATTGATTTCATAAATTTAAAGTAATATATCCACACTTTAATTATTTTCTCTGCAGATATATTTCCTTTTACATATAAAAAGATTGACGCAATTAACAAACTAATAGCAATTACCTCTTCCCACGCCATCATCCTTTTTATCCTACAACAATTTTTCCTCTCTCTTTTTTTCTCAAGCGACTTCATAAGTATATCCTCCTTTTTCACTTTTATAAATAGAGTGAAAGAAAGGATTTCACTTTTTGATTTCTGGACAAAATTATTTTCAACGCATTTTATTCTCCACACTCCAAGCACCAAAAAGTTATTTAAAATAACTTTTGCACAAATATCACACCATTTGTTGTTAATCTATCTTAAATATGTTATAGTATATTTGCTTATTAGCATACAATTAATAGCAAAAATGTTATTAAAAAAAATATTATTTTTTTATATTCAATAATCGAAAAAGCTATATATTGGAAATTTGGAGGAAATAAACACATGAAAAAATTATCTACCTCTCTCCTCGCCACCCTCGTGGCAGCCAAGAGAAAAGAACAGAAACTCACTCAACAAGAACTTGCCGACGCCACAGGCATCAACCGCGCCCAGATCTCACGTCTTGAAAAGGAGGATT
>OHMN01001427.1_pt1 | contig 15338 bp, 15 predicted proteins | sample 1569361 | NCBI WGS metagenome assembly OHMN01 (sample SAMEA3541508, study PRJEB24748) | human gut metagenome | biome: human gut; feature: human-associated habitat; material: faeces | place: China | collected 2012
TTGATGGCCTCTACCTTGGATGTGGATGCACAGTCTACGAATTCCAGTTCCAGCCATTTTTCCAGAATCCGCTTTGCCAGCTCGGCTCCAATTACCCGCTCGCCCATACAGATCACATTGCCGTCATTGCTCAGTTTTAAACGTTCCGCTGAGAAAACATCATGGCATACGCCGGCGCGGATGCCTTTGAATTTGTTGGCAGTCATGGCCATGCCCAGGCCTGTGCCGCAGATTAGCACACCGTGCTTCTGATAACCGCTGTTTATGATTTCCTGGCACACCTTCTCTGCCACATAGGGATAATAGGTAGAATCCTCAGTGCTGTCGCATCCCATATTCTCCACAGTATATCCCTTTTTCTCCATGAATCCCATGAGTTCATTTTTCAAATGTACAGCAGCATTGTCGCACCCAATTACAATTGTTCTCATATTTTGGCCTCCATATTGGTAAAAATGTTAATTAGTGTTACTATGAGCATATATTAACATTTTAGAATACGAAAATCAAGATAAATTATCAAAAAATGTTAAATTAAATGCAGATGTAACATTTTACAAACAATATATAACATTTTAGCACGGCCAGGAACATCTGGACATTTTCTGAAAATACAATTATAATATTTTACAGTCAGATTCGTAACGCTGTGCACCCATGGGCCGCAGCAGGATTGCGACAGGAGGGGAAACAGAACTTATGGGAAAAAGGGATCTCAGGATTTACGCGCTTTTGGATACACTGAAGGAATCGCCCGTATTATCAATTAAGGAGCTGGCAGACCGCTTTCAGGTCTCGGAAATGACCATCCGCCGTGATATTGATTATCTCAAAGAAAACCGTCTGTTTTACGAAAACCAGGCTTCAGAGCCGGCAGCGCGGGATCACGACGAATATCTGTATTCTTCGGAACAGATCCGCAATTACGATAAAAAGGACAGAATCGCCCGGTTTGCGGCGGGGATGATTGAGGAGGGGGATATCCTGATTCTGGATTCGGGAACCACCACAGGCGTGTTGTCCAAATATATACCGGAACAGACGCAGCTCACAGTGCTCTGCTATAATTACCATATCCTGTCCCAGCTTCAGGGTAATGAGAAGCTTTCCCTGATTTTTGCCGGCGGATATTTCCACCGGAACGACCTGATGTTTGAGAGCGTTGAGGGAATCGGGCTTATACGGAGGACAAGGGCCAGCAAGATGTTTGTTTCTGCCTCCGGTGTCCATGAAAAGCTGGGCATGACCTGCGCGCATAATTATGAGGTGGTTACAAAAAAGGCGGCCCTGGAATCATCCCTGCAGAAGATACTGGTGGCGGACAGCAGCAAGTTCGGCCAGGTAAGGCCGGGATATTTTGCTGAACTGGAAGAGATTGATGAAATCGTCACGGATGACGGGCTGAGCCGGGAATGGCAGGATCTCATCGCTGAGAAGGATATTCCCCTCCATCTGGTGTAGGACGGCATCCAGCCTTTCGCGGGACAGGATTTATATAAGATAAATGTAACTGTTACAGATAAATATGGGAGCTGCTGCGGCAGCTCCTTTTTGACGTCTGACTTAAGCGCCCGACTTTTTGTGTCTGCCATGTTATTTTCCGGCGATACTTGATTATTAAGAGGAAAGTGTGATATGATTTTGTGAGTTAAGATATTGAGAGAATGAGGATTACAGTATGTTGGATATATGTTTGTTAGGAACAGGAGGCATGATGCCTCTTCCGTACCGCTGGCTCACATCCATGATGGCAAGGTGCTCGGGCAGCAATCTGCTCATTGACTGCGGTGAGGGGACCCAGGTGGCCCTGAAGGAAAAGGGATGGAGTCCCAAGCCCATAGATATCATTTGCTTTACACATTATCACGCGGACCATATAAGCGGCCTTCCCGGTCTTTTACTTACCATGGGCAATGCGGAGCGGGTGGAGCCGCTGACCCTGATTGGTCCCAAGGGGCTGGAACGGGTGGTGGGAGCGCTGCGCACCATTGCGCCGGAACTGCCCTTTGAACTGCGCTTTGTGGAGCTTACGGAGAACCGGGAACGCATGCAGATGGGCCCTTATGTGATAGATGCTTACAGGGTAAACCACAATGTGCTGTGTTACGGCTATTCCATCACCATCCCCCGTACCGGACGTTTTGACGTGGAGAGGGCCAGGTCTAAGGAGATTCCCCAGAAATTCTGGAGCAGGCTGCAAAAGGGCGAGGAGATAGAGCATGAGGGACGGCTTTTGACGCCGGATATGGTGCTGGGGCCGGACCGCAGAGGGCTTAAGGTGACATACTGCACAGATACCAGGCCGGTGCCGGTGATTGCAGAGTATGCAGCCGGGGCAGACCTTTTTATCTGCGAGGGAATGTACGGGGAAAAAGAAAAAGCAGCCAAGGCCAGGGAATATAAGCATATGACGTTTTATGAAGCGGCGGCCCTTGCAAAGCAGGCTAATCCAAAACAGATGTGGCTTACCCATTACAGCCCCTCCCTTACCAAGCCCGAGGAGTATATGGAGGAAGTCAGAACGATTTTCCCAAGGGCAAAGGCTGCCAGGGACGGATGGACAGCGGAGCTGGAATTTGATGAGGACTGATAGCGCGGTACGAGGTACCGGAGGATACGTGGAAGTGGAGAGAATACTATGATAGGACAGGCATCAGAGGATGTTTTGATACTGGCAATTGAAAGCTCATGCGACGAGACGGCCGCGGCAGTGGTGAAAAACGGAAGGACCGTGCTGTCCAATGTGATTTCATCCCAGATTGCCACCCATACGGTTTATGGAGGCGTGGTTCCGGAGATAGCTTCCCGGGAGCATATAAAGGCGGTCAATTATGTGATTGAGAGAGCCCTGGCAGAAGCGCAGGTGGCTCTGGAGGATATTACGGCAATCGGTGTGACCTACGGACCCGGTCTGGTAGGCGCTCTTTTGGTGGGGGTGGCAGAGGCAAAGGCCATTGCATATGCAGCAGGAAAGCCTCTGATTGGAGTGCACCATATAGAAGGGCATGTTTCCGCTAATTTTATTGAGAACCAGGATTTGGAACCGCCTTTCGTTTGTCTCATTGTGTCGGGAGGCCATACCCATCTGGTGATTGTAAAGGACTACGGGGAATTTGAAATCATCGGCAGGACCAGGGACGATGCGGCCGGAGAGGCGTTTGACAAGGTGGCAAGGTCCGTGGGCCTGGGATATCCCGGCGGGCCTAAGATCGATAAGGCTGCAAAAGAGGGGAATCCCCATGCCATCCAGTTCCCCAGGGGCAAGGTGGAGGGGGCTCCCTATGATTTCAGCTTCAGCGGACTAAAGTCAGCTGTACTGAACCACATCAACCACGCCCGTATGACCGGGGAAGAAATCAATGTGCCTGACCTGGTGGCCTCATTCCAGAATTCCGTGGTGGAGTCTCTGGTAAGCCGCGCCATACTGGCAGCCCATGAATTTGGATATAAGAAGCTGGCCATAGCCGGCGGTGTTGCCTCCAACTCCGCGCTGAGAAAGGCCATGGCAGAGGCCTGTGAGAAGGACGGGATTCAGTTCTATTATCCGTCCCCTATTTTCTGTACGGACAATGCAGCCATGATCGGGACGGCTGCCTACTATGAATATTTAAAGGGAAATATATCCGGGTGGGATTTGAATGCCATTCCCAATCTGAAGCTGGGTGAACGCTAGAGCCTGTCTGAAATTTGAAAATTGGGTCGGAGCGTACAGTCGGCGGGGATGTAAGGAACAAATGGACTCCGGCCCGGGAAGGACGAAAGAAGAGGTCTGCAATGGAAAAGAAATATTGTACGGCTGTGGTCCTGGCAGCAGGGAAGGGCAGCCGCATGGGCGGGAATACGGCAAAGCAGTACATGGAAATCGGCGGCAAGCCGCTGGTGGCCTATGCGCTGGAGGTGTTTGAAGCCTCTCCTGTGATAGATGAAATCATACTCATGACAGATGCAGGGCATATGGAATATGTGAGAACAGAGATCGTGGAGGCGTATGGCCTGAAGAAGGTGAGTACCATAGGCGCCGGAGGCGGCGAGCGGTACGAGAGCGTATGGAAGGCGCTCTGTACCCTTATGGACCGGGAAGAGGGGGAGAAGGAATCCGTTGCCAGGGACAGACAGGATGGATACGTGTTTCTCCATGACGGGGCCCGCCCCTTTGTCACCGGCGAAATCATTGAACGGGCATACGGGGCAGTGTGCAAATGCAATGCCTGCGTGGTGGGCATGCCCGTAAAGGATACCATCAAGCTGGTGAACCGGGAGGGAATGATTGAGTCCAGCCCGGACCGCAGCATGGTATGGCAGGCACAGACACCCCAGGTCTTTTCCGTGCCCCTGATTGTGGAGGCATTTACCCGCCAGATGAAGGAGGACTGCACCGGCATAACGGATGACGCCATGGTGGTGGAGGCGCAGATGGGGGTGAAGGCGCATATGGTAATGGGCAGTTATGCCAATATTAAGATTACGACGCCTGAGGACCTTTTTATGGCCGAAGTGCTGAGAAATTCCATTGTGTAGGTGAGGATACCCGATTTAGGGGATACAGGATAAAATATAACCTGTATCCCCTTTTTATCATTCTGATTCAGATGCATTTTCGTTCAGTCTATATACAACTCATAAATTAATCCCATAAAAAACATCCACATACCTGATAAAAAAATGACAATTGTAATTATTGACAGAAAAATCAGAAGAGTGATGTGCACTATATACAAAAATCAAACAATAAACAAGAATATACTATTTAATATTGACAAGCAAATTTGGAAGTGCTATATTAATCACAAGAAGATTGTATCCAAAATCCAATATCCAAAATAACATAAAAAAAAGGAGGAAAAAAATGAGGAAGAGAGTAGTATCAATTTTATTAACGGCTGCAATGTCTGCCATGCTTTTTACGGGCTGCAGCACACCGACAGAGGCACCAGCCAGCAGTGCGAAAGAGGAGACAAAGGCAGAAGAAGATACAAAGAGCAGTTCTTCAGGATTGTCTGCCGCTACTGTGCTTGATGTAAGTCAGCTTCCGGTCACAGGAATCGGAGCTCAGATTGCAACCAGCGTCAAGGCGGGAGGGGATTACAAGATCGGCTACATTGCCAAGAACACAACGAATCCTTACATGGTGGCTCAGTCAGCAGGTGTGGAGGCTGCCGGGAAGGCCATGGGATTTACCGCGATCACACAGGCACCGACGACTGCGGACTCGGTTGAGGAGCAGGTACAGTTGATGGAGAACATGATTACACAGGATGTTGATGCAATTATTGTACACTGTGCGGACTCCAACGGTATCATGACAGGCGTGAGAAAAGCCCAGGATGCAGGTGTTCTGGTGTTGACCATTGGCACGCCGGCAGCAGAAGATACATTCCTCAGAACAGGCGTTGACTATTACGAGTCCGGCTACACCATGGCCAAAGCAGTGGCGGACAAGCTTGGCGGAAAAGGAAAATTCATCATTCTTGAAGGGCCGGCCGGGGCATCAAATGCAATTGAGAGATTAAATGGTATTAATACTGGTCTTTCCGAGTATGAGGGAATCGAAATCGTTGCTTCACAGACCGCAAACTTTAAGAGGACAGAAGGAATGTCGGTAACGGAAAACCTGATTCAGCAGTATACAGACATTGATGCAGTCATCGCCTGCAACGATGAGAGTGCCCTGGGAGCAGTCCAGGCCCTGACGGCAGCCAACATGAGTGATGTACTGGTCTGCGGATTTGACGGGAGTGTTGATGCTACGAATGCCGTAAAGGAAGGAACCATGTTCGCTACCTATAACACGGATCCATATGGTTCAGGATTTGTTGCATGTGCCTATGCAGTTAAGTATCTGAATGATAAGACAGAACCGGAAGGCAAGTTCATTCCATTTCCCACAGCAGCAAATGACCCGCTTGTAATTGCTGATACAGTTCAAAATTATATTGACAACATTGCATGGTGGAAGGTCATCCAGTAGAATGCGGCAAAATTGAAACTGAACTATTTCACCTGTTTGTCCCCGCGGGAAACTGCGGGGACGAATACAGAGGAAATAAATTCCGTGAGAAGTATTGGGGTGAAACGATGGGGAAAACAATATTAACTGCGAAGCATATCACCAAACTTTTTCCGGGCATGAAGGCCCTGGATGATGTGGATTTTGATTTGCAGGAAGGGGAAGTACATATCCTGGTGGGTGAGAACGGCGCAGGCAAGAGTACGCTTGCAAAATGTCTTCTCGGCGCATATAAACCGGAAGAAGGGGAGGTCCGGCTGGACGGCCAGGTGGTTAAGTTTAACGGGACCAAGGAGGCTCTTGCCAGGGGAATTGTAGCAGTATATCAGGAGTTTACGCTGGTGCCGTATATCAGCGTTGCTCAGAATATTTTTCTTAACAGGGAATATAAGACCAAACTGGGTTTGATTGACCATAAGAAGATGGAAGAAGAGGCTGCAAAGCTTTTAAAGGCGTTGAACTGTGAATACATGAATCCCAAAGATTATGTAAAGAACTTAAGCATAGCAGAGCAGCAGATGGTGGAAATTGCCAAGGCGCTTTCATTTAATCCCAGAATTATGGTGTTTGATGAACCCACCGCAACTTTGTCGGAAAGAGAAGTGGACTCCCTCTTTGCACAGATTCACAGGCTAAAGGCGGAGGGGATCGGTATTATCTATGTATCCCACCGGATGCAGGAGTTCCCCTTGATTGGGGACAGAATCACGATTCTCAGGGATGGGGTTAAGATTAATACGGTGGGAATCAACGATTGCACCAACGAGGAACTGGTCAACATGATGGTGGGCAGGAGTGTGGAACAAGTCTATGCGCGTACAGAGAATGAGCATGAAGGGATTACCCTTAAAACAGAGAATCTGTGCGATTATAAAGGGCGTGTCAGAAATGTAAGCTTTACCGTTAGAAAAGGCGAGATTGTGGGCCTGGCCGGATTGGTGGGGGCAGGCCGCACTGAGACGGCCGAGCTGCTTTATGGAATCGAGAAGATTAAGTCTGGAAAAGTTTACGTACGGGGGAGCCAGGTATTTCCAAAGTCGCCTGTGCAGGCTGTCAGAATTGGAATAGGTCTGGTAAGCGAGGACCGCAAGAAGCAGGGGCTTGCTCTGGATGAGTCAATTGCGCTTAATATGGTGGCGGTCAGCCTTAAGAAGATATTCCCTAACTTCTTTATTTCAAAAAAGAAAATTACCGAAGTTGCGCTGGGATATAAGAAGCAGCTTCGTATCGCTACAACCAGCGTTAATAAAGCATGTAAATATCTGTCCGGCGGCAATCAGCAGAAGGTGGTACTGGCAAAATGGCTGAGTTTTGACCCGGAAATTCTGATTTTTGATGAGCCCACCCGTGGTATTGATGTGGCTGCAAAACTGGAAATCTATCATTTGATGGACAGGCTTGCAGCAGAGGGTAAGGCAATTATCATGATTTCTTCCGAACTTCCCGAGGTAATTGGTATGAGCGACCGCATTTATATCATGCATGAGGGCGAAATCGTGGACGAGGTCATCAGAGGAACAGACGGATTCAATTCCGAGGTCATTGGAGCGCGGATGATGCTGGGAGCAGGAGGTGCTGAGCATGCAGAGGAATAAGATTGTGCAGAGAATGAAAAGTCTGCCTCCGGTAGCCTATATGCTGGTTGTTCTGATTGTGATTTTCAGTGTTATGAGCCCCAACTATCTTACGCTGATGAACTTTAAAAATGTGCTGATTCAGGCAACCCCGTTAATGATTGTTGCATTTGGGCAGACATGTATCGTCCTGACGCAGGGAACCGACCTGTCTCTTGGTGCGCAGGTCAGCTTTGTAACCGTATTTACTGTGTGGATGGCCCTGAGGGGAATCCCGCTTCCGGCTGCAATGCTGCTCGCAGTTTTATCCACTACACTCATTGGCGTGGCAAATGGCGTGATTGTTGCAAAAGGAAGTATTCCTCCCTTCATCGCGACTTATGGAATGCAGAATATACTGAACAGCCTTTCGTTACTGTTGGCTGCAGGCTCTTCTATCTATTTTCCAAGTTTTACATACCGTATCATTACAGAGACCATGATTATGGGAATCCCGCTTATGGTCTGGGCCGCTGTATTGGTATTTATCATGGTGTGGGTGGTACTGAATAAGACCAGGTTTGGAACCAATATCCATGGACTGGGCGGTAACAGGGAGGCACTGCAGCTTGCAGGCATCAATCCCATTATCTGTCTGATTAAGACATATGCATTTGCCGGGTTCATTGCGGGAATTGCCGGAATCATCACACTCAGCCGTATTGAGGCAGGTATGCCTACGGCAGCCACGGGCTGGGAATTCCAGGCAGTGGCAGTAACGCTTCTGGGAGGGACCTCTCTGCGTGAAGGAAAAGGCGGCGTTACAGGCACGATTTTTGGTGTGCTTCTTATACAAGTCATCAAAAATGGTCTGAACATAGTGGGTGTGCAGTCAATTAAGCAGAATGCAATCATTGGTTCTATCGTTCTGATGGCCATTATCATTGATGCGGTTGTCCGTACTCGTTCAAAGGAATAGGGGGGATAGGGACATGAAAGCAAAGAAAATATTTGAAGAGATAAGGAATTCAAAAGTATTTTACAGTCTGATAGGTTTAATCATCCTGGTCATCTTTTCCGCAATTGCCGCCCCAAATTTCAGGACCGTCGACAACATTATCACAGTATTCAGGCAGGCCAGTGTATTGCTGGTGCTCAGCGCCGGCTTGACGGCAGTACTGCTGACAGGCGGTATGGATTTATCGGTGGGAGCAACCGCCGGATTCATCGGATGTATCTGTGCCCAGTGCATTAAAAATGGTGTACCCATTCCGGCAGCCTTTATTCTGGGAATTCTCATTGGACTGGTAGTGGGAGTCATCAACGGCTGTTAGCCGGAATTCTCCCCAGCTTTATTGCTACCTACGGGACCAACTGGGTCATGAGCGGACTTGCGGTCCTGGTCATGCAGGGGGCGGTCATATATGACCTTCCCAAGGGTTTTACCCAGATAGGTGTGGGGTATACGGGTCCTGTGCCCAATTTGATTATCATAGCGGCGGTGGTTGTCATCCTGATATATGTCCTGCTTCAGAAAACCACCTACGGCCGTCAGGTGTACGCATATGGCTCAAATCCTGTGGCTGCCAAATACGCGGCGGTTCCGGTAAAAAAAGTTATGTTATCTGCATTTATGATGTGCAGCATGTGCGCAGGCCTTGCAGGCATGCTGATGACGGCAAGGTTAAATGCAGCAGATGCAGCCATGGGAGACAGTTACGGACTGCAGACCGTTGCGGCAGTGGTTGTAGGCGGAACCTCCATGCTGGGAGGGGAAGGCGGAGTACTTGGAACTGTGGTAGGAGCCTTGATACTTACAATTATTGTAAATGTAATGAACCTGAAGGGAATTTCCTCCTATGCGCAGGGGCTGGTAATCGGTATTGTAATCATTGCCATGGTGCTGTTCGACACGTACAGCAAGAGAAGACAGGAAAGCAAGGCAGCATAATTGCCGCATATAAACAGGGATTAAAACGGCCTGTGGGATAAACCCATGGCGGTTTTAAGATAGATAATTCATGAAAGAGAAAGAGAGGAAAATTAATATGCCATTAACAATCCGACCACTTAATTCTGGTTATATTCCGACCAAACCTTTGGAGTACTGGTATCATTTTTCGTGTAAAAAATTTGTAGAAAAGCTGGGGATTACCAATGACTCGGACCAGCTTCCGGATTTCACATTCTTAATTGAAGGCGGAGACCAGCTGATTCTGGTTGACACGGGTATGTCCTGGACGGAGCATGCCGATAAGTATCACCATGGCCCGTCTGTGCAGAGACCGGGAATTGATGACATTGAATCACGGCTGGCCCAGGTTGGCTTTAAGCCATCTGATGTTGATATTGTACTGTTTACGCATCTGCACTGGGACCATGTATTTTATCTTGAAAAATTTACAAAGGCACGTTTTATTTGTCATGAGACAGAGTGGGACTATGCCCATAACCCGATCCCCCTTCATTACAAATCATACTGCAGACCCATTATCGCCAAAGATGGAGACGTGACCTGCAATGATGAATTCATTGCGCCATATGACCAGCCGGGAGTGAAAGAACGTTTTGAGACAGTAAAGGGCGAGGCACAGATTGCACCAGGGGTAAGTGTATATGAGTCATTCGGACATTGCCCCGGACATATGACGGTTGTGGTTGAAACAGAAGACGGACCGTACTATTGTGTGGGGGATTCTGTATTCGTTATGGGCAACATTGATGCTCCCCAGACCATGCAGGATGAGCTTCACTATGATATCTGCCCTCCGGGACGCTATGTTGATATAGTGGCCGCATGGCAGACAATCCGCGATACGGTCCGCCGCTGCCATGAGGCTGGGGTTGACCCTCATAAGCATCTTCTGCTTGCCCATGATATTATCTTATCCGCAGCAGTTGAGAAATACGAAGATACCCATGAAAACAGACTTCCGGTAATCGGGCTTAAGGACACGGACTTTGTATTTGATGAGTACAAGGGCGCGATTATTGATAAAGATGCAAAAAAAGCAGCTGCAAAGGCAAAAACAAAGTACTTCAGCCAGAAGTAATGTGAATAAGCATCTGTGAAGACGCACCTGTGAAAACGCGGGGCCCATGAGGGATATTGTGGAGACTGTTGGGGATGGTCTTCACAATATCGTATTGGAGGAATAGTGATGAATACAATCGCAATCATAGGAAGCTGTGATACCAAGTACAGAGAGATTGCATACATGCGTGAGCAGGTTGAGAGCCAGGGAATGAAAGCCATGGTAATTAACGTGGCCACAGGCCCCAATCCGTCTTATGGATACGATGTTTCCAGGGAAGATGTCACCAAAGCAGCAGGGACAGAGTGGGCTGAGCTGGAACCCAGGACAAAGGGTGAGAAGATTGCATTTATGATGGAGGCAGTGGCGTCGTATGTGGAGAAACTGTATGCAGAGGGGAAGATTGACGGAATCCTTTCAGCAGGAGGCCTTCAGAATACGGTCATGGCCACCAACGCCATGAAGCGGCTTCCCATAGGTTTCCCAAAAGTCATGGCAACCACGGTGGCATCAGGCCGCAAAACTTTTGAAAGTGTGGTAGGGGCAAAGGATATAGTAACGATTCCATCCATATGCGATTTTACCGGACTTAACATAGTGACGAGACAAATCATGGCAAATGCATGTGCATGCTGTGCGGGAATGGTGAAACATGCAGGCCAGGTCCTGAAAAAAGGCGATAAGCCGGTTGTGGGCGTGACTTTGATGGGGATTACGAACACAGGGGCGTGTGCTGCCATTGATGAGCTGGAACGGCTTGGTATAGAGACTATTGGGTTTCATTCCACCGGTGCAGGCGGAGCAATCATGGAGCAGATGGCGGCGGACGGGCTGATAGACGGAATTTTGGATTTAACAACCCATGAGATTACACAGGAGTATTTTAAAGGCGGTTTTTCCTATGGGGAAGATGCAAAGTACCGTCTTGTCCGGGGGGTGGAGAAAAAGGTGCCTCTGGTGGTCAGCGTGGGCGGCCTGGATTTTATTGATTTTCAGGCGGGAGAGTTTCCGCCCCGCATGGACGAAAGAATCTATATGATGCATAACGCCAATACGGCTCATATCAAGCTGCTTCCGGATGAAGCAGAGATTACAACAGCAAGATTTGCTGCGCGGATTGAGAAAATTGATTACCCGGTAAAACTTCTGATTCCTACAGACGGAATGCGCCATAATACACGCAAGGGCGAGGCGCTTTATTATAAAGAGGTGGATGATATTATCATTCGCCAGTTAAAGGAAATCAGAAATCCCAATGTGGAAATCATTACAATACCAGGAAATCTGGATACAGAGGAATGGGGCATTCAGGCCGCCCACCATATGGTGGACGAACTGAAAGAGCATGCTGTGATAGGTGATGAAATACAATATTAGGACAAGGAGGGCGTTCCAGGAAATGTCAGAAGATGTTAAAAAAATTGCAGAGGAACTTGTCATAGCCTGCAAAAGAGCATATACTAGAGGTATACAAACCGGAAGCGGCGGCAATGTGAGTGCCAGAGTGCCAGGGAAAGATTTGATGATTGTGAAGGCAAGCGGCAGCTCTTTTATTGACAGTACGCCGGACGGATTTGTAATCACGGATTTCGATGGAAATCTAGTAGAAGGGGAAGGAAAACCTACAAGAGAGGCTTTACTTCACGGCTTGCTATATAGAATTTGTCCCAAGGTGAATGCTGTTGTACATACACACTCACCGTATTCGATTGCATGGGCATCCACAGGAAAGGCCTTAAAGAGGACCACGTGGCACGCCCAGCTCAAGATGAGCGCGGATTTACCTTCGTTAGATGTTCCGGCAGCGATGGTAAAGAAAGAGTATTTCCCAATGGTGGAAGATATATATATAGAGAACCCGGATTTGCCCGGATTTTTACTGGTAGATCATGGCTTAGTGGCAGTCGGAAAAGATGCAATTAATGCAGAGCATACAGCAGAATTAATTGAAGAAACCGCGCAAGTGGCGATTTTAAAAGTGACCGTTTCGAAGCTTGGCTTGTAAATATTACTTAGGTGAGAGCTATATGAAATCTAATATGCGTATTACAATGAATGATCTGGACAGGGGAATGCTTCAGCATAACAAGCTTCCGGACTTGGCCTTGGACAAGCTGATGGAATGGATTATGAGCGGTAAGCTGTCAATGGGTGATAAGCTTAACACGGAGGAACTGGCGTCCCAGCTGGGAGTCAGCAGGATGCCGATTCGGGAAGCTTTGGCCAATCTTGAGAAGAAAGGGCTTGCGGAGTCTGTTCCATATGCAGGGACGAGGCTTGTGACATTGACAAAGGATGATGTACGGCAGATATATATAGCCAGAACGGCATTGGAGCCGGTAGCAGCAAAGTATGCCTGTGAGAAGATTACAGATGAAGACATCCAAAACCTGAAAGAGATTCACGCAGAATATATTCGTATTGTCAGGCAGGAGGAGCTTGATGCAATTGATGTGTATCAGCAGAATAGGTTGTACCATTTTTCAATCTATAAAATCAGCCAGCTGGACAGAATCTGTGCGATGATAGAATCGTTGTGGGATAATCTGTCGTTCTTTAAATTGATTTACGGTCAGAAACTGTTGGAAGGCCGGGAATCCAGGGAAAGGATGATTGAAGAGCACCAGAGTTATCTGGATGCCTTGAAACAACGGGACAGCGAACGAATCAGTCATTTATTGGCTCAGAATCTGAAGAAGAGAACGGAGAATATTCCTTACTCTTTGGATGTGTATTTTCATGAGAATGCGTAAATCGTGATATAAGTATATAGCAGAATCAGAGAGTGATAACAGAGCTTGGGCATCGAAACAGGATGCCGGGCTCTTTTGTTTTGTCAGGCATATGAGCGTTGCGGATTAAAGGAGAAAAGATGGATTCTTTACTTTATACATTATCGGAGACAGTACACAAACAAAATTATGCAGTAGCAACATATCATATCAGTCTGCCGAAGGAAGTGGATGTCCTTAAGAAAGCGGCAGCCCTTGCAGTGGGGCAGACCATTGGAACATGGATTCCCATACCTGGAATTACAGAGGAGATTCGCGAAAAATATATGGGGAAGGTGGTGAACGTATTTGATGTGCCTTCCCTGGATCTGGCTACTCAGATTACCGGAGACCAGAGAGAATATCTGATTCAGATTGCCTATCCTGCTGTAAACTTTGGTACAGACCTGCCGCTGCTTATTACGCGCTTTTAGGCAACGATGCCTCCACCTCAGCCCAGGTAAAACTTTTAGATATAGAGTTTCCGGAGGAGTTTGCCCGCAAATTCAGGGGACCGCGGTATGGGATTGAAGGAATTCAGAAGTTTGCCGGAATAAGTAACCGGCCGATTTTGTTGAATATGATCAAGCCGTGTACAGGACTGACTCCAAAAGAGGGGGCAAGGATATTTTATGAGACTGCACTGGGAGGTGTGGATTTTATAAAGGACGATGAGTTGTTTGGAAATCCTGTTTACAGCAAGCCCGAAGAACGGGTAAGGGCATATAGAGAGGCGGCTGAGGCGGCCTATGATAAGACAGGGGAGCGGGTAAAATATTTTGTGAACATAACCAGCGGCGCAGGTGAAATTATGGAAAATGTAAAACGCGCAGAGGATGCCGGTGCAGATGGACTGATGATTAATTTTGCGGCCATGGGATACAGCGTGCTTAAGCATGTGGCGGAGCATACGGTTCTTCCTATCCTGGGACATTCGGCAGGTACTGGAATGTGCTTTGAAGGAGCCATGAATGGAATGGCCTCTCCCCTTGCTGTGGGAAAGCTTGCACGGCTTGCTGGAGCTGATATTGTAATGATTAATACACCCTATGGCGGCTATCCGCTTCTCCATCAAAAGTATATGCAGACAGTAGCCCAGCTCACGCTTCCTTTCTATGACATTAAGCCCTCTATGCCGTCCATAGGAGGGGGAGTCCATCCGGGGATGGTGGAAAAGTATATCCGGGAAGTGGGAAAAGATGTGGTTCTGGCAGCAGGGGGAGCCGTTCAGGGACATCCAGGCGGTGCAGCAGCAGGGGCTCGGGCAATGCGCCAGGCGATTGAGATTGTGATGAGCGGACAGCCATTTGAAAAGGCGGCAGCAGAAAAGGATGAGCTGCGTACTGCTCTGACTCAATGGAATTATATAAAATCATGATTGGATATTGTATATTTTATCCTAAAATGTTATACTATGCCCGAATAAGGAGGTATCAATATGGTACGTGAAATTATGCTGTACACATCCAATGATTTAAGAGATTTTATGCATCTGGCCTGTGCTTCTCCATTGGATATTGGAGTACATACAATGGATAATCAGATTGCAGACGGAAAATCCGTATTGGGACTGATGGCTATAGATTACAAAAAACCAGTCAAGGTAGTTTCAGAGGATAGAAGATTCCTGAAGCAGCTGGACCGCTGGGCCGTGGATAAGGACCTGTAAGAGGTTTACCAGGAATTGGAATGAATAACAGTTGGTAACGCAGGTTGAATCTTCCTAATTTTGGAAAATTCAACCTGCAGAAAAAAAGTTAAAAAAAATGTTGACATCTGTCGAATTACATGATAGACTAATCGAGTTGCCGCTGAGAACAGCAGCAAAACACAAAACTTAGAAAAATAAAGTTTTGAAAAAATAAAAAAAGTACTTGACAAAACGTCGAAACTTCTGTAAAATGGAAAAGCGCGTTCGGAGAGGTATCGAAGTGGTCATAACGAGGCGGTCTTGAAAACCGTTTGTCCGCAA
>OHMN01001443.1_pt1 | contig 15090 bp, 10 predicted proteins | sample 1569361 | NCBI WGS metagenome assembly OHMN01 (sample SAMEA3541508, study PRJEB24748) | human gut metagenome | biome: human gut; feature: human-associated habitat; material: faeces | place: China | collected 2012
AAGCACCGGAAGGTTATCTGACTGACGGGGCAAAAGCGATTGAATTTTCGATTACGGAAAATGGAAAAATAGTGGATTTAACAGGCGAAAGCCATTCCATTTACAACCAGATTAAACGTGGAGATTTGGAGGGAGTAAAGATTGGAGCAGGCACACATAAGAGACTTGCCAATGTTCCTTTTAAGATTACGAGCAAAACAACCGGAGAGAGCCATATCGTAGTAACAGATAAAAACGGTCAGTTTTCAACTGCTTCCGATTGGGCGTCTCATAAGAAAAATACAAATGCCGGAACATCCAGTGAGGACGGTATCTGGTTCGGAATTTCTGAGCCGGACGATAGCAAAGGTGCATTACTTTATGACACTTATGAGAGTGAGGAGTTATCTTGTGAATCCAACAAAGGCATGAAGCTGATTCCGGCATTTGAAGTTGTTGTGAGCAGAAATAAAGTAACTATCGACCTTGGAACACTGACTGATGAGTATGAAAAAGAGATTACCATTCATACAACTGCAACAGACAAGAAAACAGGCGAAAAAGTAATTGTTGCAGGAAAGAAAGTAACGATTGTGGATACAGTTACTCTGGACGGTCTGGAAGAAGGCAGAAAGTACCAGTTAAAAGGCTGGCAGATGCTGAAAGGGGAAAATGCAGAACTGCTCATTGATGGAAAGCGTGTGGAGAGTGATTATACCTTTGTTGCTGACAATGAAAAAATGAAAGTAGAAATTTCTTATATGTTTGATGCATCAGAACTTGGCGGACAGAATCTGGTTACATTTGAAGAATTATACGATCTGAAGAATCCGGAAGAACCTAAAAAAGTTGCAGAGCATAAGGACATTGACGATGAAGGTCAGACCGTCCTGATTACGGAGCGAAAGATTTCGATTCATACCACAGCAACGGATAAGAACGGTAAGAAAGAGGTGGAAGCCGGAAAAGATCTGATGATTGTGGATACGGTTACTTTAGAGGGATTGGAAATTGGTACGAACTATAAGCTGTCTGGTTGGCAGATGGTTAAGGCAGAAAATGCCAAGCTGCTCATTGATGGCAAAGAGGTTACCAATGATTATGAATTTACAGCGGACAAGGAAAACATGGAAGTGCAGATTGAGTTTACTTTCGACGGCAGCACTCTTGGAGGAAAGCAGCTTGTAACCTTTGAAGAACTGTATGATATGACAAATCCGGAAGAACCGAAAAAGGTAACAGAGCATAAGGATATCAACGATGAAGGACAGACCGTAACCATCAAAGAAGTACCGGAAACACCAACCCCAGAGACACCGGGTACTACTACAAAGACAAGCAATCCTCCAAAAACAGGAGACACCGCAAAAGCAGGATTGTGGCTAGCCATTGCTGCATTGTCTGCAATGGGCGTTGGTGGGGTGGCTATCCATGCAAGAAAAAAGAAGAAAGCACCACTGGCGATTGAAGAAAAGAAAGAAGAAAGCGAGGACGAATAAGGATTACAGGGTGGTGAAATACCACCCTCTTACATAGCGAAACAGGCAAGGAGGACAAAAGAATGGTAGTGAACCAGAAAGCGGTAAAAGTTATCAATAAGATATTTGAAGCAGGAATTACAGAGGAAAAAGATATTTCTGCAATGACCTTGGACGAGATTTTGGAAATTCAAGGGATTACGGTTGCAGAGATTGGAATGATCAATGATTTGCAGAAAGCAATCAAAGCCAATAAAGTGATTACTTTTTTGGGAGGTGGAGCAGTATGAGATATGACGTTATGAATGAGTATTATACGGAAATCCGTTTGTTTGGAAAACCTGCATTATTTAACGATATGCGTTTGGATCAGGAGACAGTTCCGAAAGGGTTATATTTATATGAAGTCAGATATGATGATGAAACGTGGGAACCAGTCCAGATTGCAAAAGGCATTTTAGCGAATCATTTGGGTTCGGTTCTTACACGCGAACGGTTAAAAATACCAGCGAATGGTTATCTTGACCTGGAAGCGAAAACGGACTGGAAATATAAAGATAAGGGGTGCCGGACAGTGCAGGAGTTTTTAGAAAAATATCCAATCAGACAAAAAGAAAGAGAACGATAGGAGGAAGGTACGTGGTAAAGAAATTTGATGTCATTACAAAACTGTATGAGGAAGCAACACAGGAAGTGACAGAGTCACCGGAAAAGTGGATAGCCTTTCTTCAGTCAGCCAGTAAAAATTACCGATTGCCATTTGATGAACAGCTTTTGATTCATGTGCAGCGTCCAGAAGCAACCGCAGTACTTCCTATGGAAAAATGGAATGAAAAGTTTGGACGGTGGGTAAAACGGGATTCTAAAGGAATTGCTGTATTTGATAAGAGTTCCGATAGATTAAAGTTAAAATATTATTTTGATGTATCCGATACCAGAGAAGGAAAGTATAAGCGTCTGGTGCGTCCGGTCTCTTTGTGGAGTGTGGCAGAAGAACAACAGGAACCAGTAAAAGAAGCCTTGGTAAATACATTTGGCGTGACGGACGGAGACAGAAAAGAGTTTGCGATGGTGATTCTGGAAGCGTCTCTGAATATTGCAGAGGATAACATTGGAGATTATCTTCCGGATATCCTACTTGCAACAAAGGATAGTCCGTTAGAAGAAATTGATGAGTTTAATATCCGGTTGAAAATGAAACAACTGCTTGCAAACAGCATTTCTTATATGCTTTTTTTGCGTTGTGGAATTGAACCGGACATTTATCTGGAGACAAGGGACTTTCAAAATATTCGGGACTTTCATACAAAGGAGTTAGTCAATCTCTTTGGCGTGACTGCGAGTGATATGTCAGAAATGGCATTAGGAGAAGTTGCGGACACAATACGAAAGTTAAAGATACAGGAACGGAAGCAACGCACATTTGTTGAACAGAAAACAACAGATTATAATGTGGATAACAAACAGGAAATCGCAACAGAAAGGGGACAGGACAATGGCAGCAATCACATACAGCAGACAGGGAGATTATCTCCTGCCGAATCTTACAATTCCAGAGGGAGAGGAAGTTCACCTTGGGAAGTACGCATATCTCCGAAAACAATATCTGATGAAGAATCGGTACGGAATGTATCTGAATCTTCTGACAGCGGGAACATTGAACCAGCATCTGATTCAGACGGAGGAAGAAGCACAGAACAGAATGGAGACACTTATTCAGCAGATGGCAGAGAACGAGGGCGTGACAGAAGAACTGAAAGCCAGAGATCAGATGGAGTGGATCGGGAGAATGAACAATATCCGGCAGAGAGCGCAGGAAATCGTGAGGAACGAAATCCTGGAGAATTAGAAGAAAATAATAGGAGTAGTGACATACTTCCAAGTGAGGAAGAACAACTTCAAATATTAGAAGAGAAGGCAGAGGAAAAATCCCCTGCTTTTTCTTTTTCACAGGAACTGATTGATGAGGTTCTTCAAGACGGTCCGCATTTTGCAGATGGAAAATACGATATCTATTCTTATCTTAAACAGGAACATAGCACATCAGAAAATGTGAAATTCTTGCAGGGTGCATATGGCATAGGTGGAAGAACATTAAATATAAATGGAATAAAACTTGATGAAAACTATGACAGTAAAGGAATAAAACTACGGAAAGGATATGAAGTAGATTCACCAGAAATTTTACTGAAATGGAACGTAGTCGTAAAAAGAGTTGGAGAACTTATTGCTGTTGGAAGGTATCTTTCAGAGCAGGAACAGAAAGAATTTCCAGAGTATGAAAAAAGAAAAATTGCCAGAGGAAGACCTTTGCAGGAAGAATCTGAGCAACAATTAATATCAGACAGAGCTGTAACAGAATCGGAAAACGAATCGGCAGATTATGACATTTCTGAGGATACTGTTGTTACGATAGGAATGAAAGATTATGAAGTTGAGTTCCTGTCAGCAGAGAGAGTGGTACTTCGGGATCAGCAATATCCGATTTTTAGCGAAGAACTATCCAGAGAAGAATTTGACCGTAAGATATGTGAGAATCCGGCAAATGACCATTTGAAAATCAAACGGCCATTGCCGGAATTACCAGCCGAAGAAGAAAAAGAGGCACAGCCGACAGATGTTCCATCAGAAGAAACAGAGACAGAGCTGAGTATTCCGGAGCAGAATTATCAGTTTGTGATGAAGATGGCAGGCGAAGTTTTACGGGGAGAAGTGGATTCCAAAACCTTTGAGGCAGGAGCAGGCTTCATGCCCCTTACGATTGAGCAGGTTGGTGACAACTTTATTGCAATCTCTCATTACTATGAGCAGAATGGAGATGCCATGGCAGATCCGGATATGGAATTTGCTTATGATAATGACAGGAAAACGCTTCAGGCAAGAACTTATCAGCAGGACGCATTACAAAGATACGATGAAGTTTATGGCGATGACGGATATAATGAGGAGCTGGAAGAAGAACTGAATCTATTTGCACATGAGTGGTTCCAGACAATCGAGAAACAAGGATATGTTCCGGTACAGGAAGCAGCGGAATTGGAAGCAGGCGAATTACCAGCCGAAGAAGAAAATACTTTGGAATTAGCCCCTTCCTGGGAACAGGGCGAACCTGCAAAGAAAGCGCAGAGCTACGATTTGTATCCGGAAGTTTCCGGGCAGAACAGACATCAGTATCAGATTATGGAGGAAGTGCCGGAGTATGGCTCAGCCAAAGAAAAGTTCAGGGCAAATATTGCAGCGATTCAACTTCTGAAGAAATGTGAAAACGAACATCGTTATGCAACACCGGAAGAACAGGAAATACTGGCAAAATATGTTGGTTGGGGCGGTCTTTCAGATGCATTTGATCCAAAGAAATCCGCATGGGCAGCCGAGTATCTGGAATTGCAGACTGTATTAAGTGAAGAAGAATACGAATCTGCAAGAGAATCAACGCTGACAGCGTTCTATACTCCGCCGATTGTAATCAAGAGTATGTATCAGGCACTGGAAAACATGGGACTAAAGAGTGGAAATATTCTGGAACCAAGTTGTGGTGTCGGTAACTTTATCGGTATGAAACCAGAATCTCTTTCGGACTGTAAGATGTATGGTGTGGAATTGGATTCTGTTTCAGGAAGAATTGCTGCACAACTTTATCAGAAATCCAAGATAGCGGTTGAGGGTTATGAGAAAGTAAATCTTCCAGACAGTTTTTTCGATGTTGCAATCGGCAATGTACCGTTTGGGGAGTTTAAAGTATTTGACAGCAGATATGACAGGTACAATTTCTTCATTCACGATTATTTCTTTGCGAAAACATTGGACAAGGTAAGACCGGGCGGTGTGATTGCATTTATTACTTCATCAGGAACCATGGATAAGAAGAATCCATATGTCAGAAGATACCTGGCACAGAGAGCAGAGCTGATCGGTGCAATCCGTCTGCCGAATGATACCTTTACCAAAAACGCAGGAACGAAAGTAACATCGGATATTTTATTCCTTCAGAAGCGTGACCATATGACACTGGAGGAACCGGACTGGGTATATCTGGATTATGATGACAACGGCATTGAACAGAACCGCTATTATGTACAGCACCCGGAAATGATACTGGGAGAAATGGTTATGGAATCCGGTCCGTATGGCATGAGAAGTACTTGCAGACCGTATGAGGGCAGAGAACTGTCAGAACTTCTTTCAGTTGCAGTTGAAGCGTTAAAGGGTACGATTGAAGAAGTAGAAATGGAAGAACTGGTGGAGGAAGAAGACCATACGATTCCTGCAGATCCATCGGTGAGCAATTATTCTTACACATTGGTAGATGGAAAGATTTACTATCGGGAAAACAGTCGTATGAAGCCGGTAACACTTCCGGTGACTGGAGTAAATCGTGTGAAAGGTATGATTGCAATCCGGGATTGTGCAAGAGAACTGATCCGGTATCAGACAGAAGGATATTCTGATGCAGTAATCGAAGGACAACAGAAGGAATTAAACCGTCTGTATGATCTCTTCCGCAGTAAATACGGACTGTTAAATGATCGTGCCAATATGCGTGTATTTGCAGACGATAATAGTTATCCATTGCTGAGTTCACTGGAGATTCTTGCAGAAGACGGAACACTGGAACGGAAAGCGGATATGTTTTCTAAGCGGACAATCAAAGCACATAAGGTAGTGAACAGTGTGGATACTGCCAGTGAAGCATTGTCAATTTCTCTTGCAGAAAAAGCAAAAGTGGATATGCCTTTCATGGCGAAACTGACCGGGAAAACAGAAGAAGAACTGGAACAGGAGTTGTCCGGCGTTGTTTTTCGTTTACCGGAAAGTGATACAGAGAATCCAAAGTATGTTTCCGAAGACGAATATTTGTCAGGGAATGTAAGAGAGAAGTTGAAAGTGGCAGAACTTGCGGCACAGGCAGATGTAAGGTATCAGGTCAATGTAACTGCTTTGCAAAAAGTACAGCCAAAGGATTTAAGTGCTTCAGAAATCAATATCCGACTGGGGACAACGTGGCTTCCGGAGAGTGATGTTGAAGATTTTATGTTCCAGTTATTGAATACGCCCAATTATATGCAGTGGAAAATAAAAGTACATTTTTCTAAATATACGGGAGAATGGCAGGTAGAGGGAAGAAGTCTGGATAAGGGGAATGTAAAGGCAAACAATACCTATGGAACAACAAGAGTCAGTGCGTATCGGATTATTGAAGATACCTTGAATCTAAGAGACGTTCGGATTTACGATTATGTGGAGGACGATGACAGAAAGAAAAAAGCTGTTCTAAATAAGAAAGAAACTGCCATAGCACAGGGAAAACAAGATCTGATCAAGCAGGCATTTCAGGATTGGATTTGGAAAGAACCGGAGCGCAGGCAGAGACTTACTGATTATTACAATGAAAATTTCAATGCAATCCGACCAAGGGAATATGATGGAAGTCATCTGAACTTTTATGGAATGAATCCGGAAATCCGGCTACGGGAACATCAGAAAAATGGTGTTGCAAGAATCCTGTACGGCGGGAACACGCTGCTTGCCTATGTAGTTGGAGCAGGAAAGACGTATACGATGGTTGCGGCTGCAATGGAGAGTAAACGACTGGGACTTTGTCATAAGTCCATGATTGTTGTACCGAACCACATCATTGAACAGTTTGCAGCCGAGTGGTTACAGCTTTATCCGGCAGCAAATTTACTGGTGGCTACCAAGAAAGATTTTGAGACCAAGAATCGAAAACGGTTCTGTGCCAGAATTGCTACCAGTGATGTAGATGCGGTGATCATCGGGCATAGTCAATTCGAGAAAATTCCGTTAAGCATTGAGCGTCAGCAAAAGACAATCCGCAGTCAGATTGAGGAACTGGTGCAGGGAATTACAGAGGAAAAAGCAAGGAACGGAAACAAATTTACAATCAAACAGTTGGAAAAGACGAAGAAGTCATTGCTTGTGCGACTGGAAAAACTGAATGACCAGAGCAAAAAAGACCAGGTGATCAACTTTGAAGAACTGGGAATTGACCGTCTTTTTGTTGATGAAGCGGATGGGTATAAGAACCTGTACCTGTACACGAAAATGAGAAATGTGGCAGGGATTGCTCAGACAGAAGCGTTGAAGTCCTCTGATATGTTTATGAAATGCCAGTACCTTGATGAACTGACTGGAGGGAAAGGTGTAGTATTCGCCACAGGAACACCAGTCAGTAACAGTATGGTGGAACTATATACCATGCAGAGATATTTGCAGCATCACACATTGGTGGAACATAACTTACAGCATTTTGACGCATGGGCATCCACTTTCGGAGAAACAATGACAGCGATCGAGCTTGCCCCGGAAGGGACAGGCTATCGTTTGAAAACAAGGTTTGCAAAATTTTATAATCTTCCGGAACTTATGCAGATGTTCCGGGAGGTGGCAGATATTCAGACTGCTGACATGCTGAATCTTCCAGTACCAGAAGCAGAGTACAGGGTTGTATCTGTAAAACCAAGCGAAATGCAACGTGAAATGGTTGCAGAACTGGGAGAACGTGCGGAGCGAGTAAGGGAAGGAATAGTCAATGCAACCGAAGATAACATGCTGCTGATTACCAATGACGGAAGAAAACTGGCGTTGGATCAGCGAATGATGAATGAACTGTTAGCAGATTACCCGGATAGTAAAGTTAATGCATGTGTGGAGGAAGTCTATCAGTTCTGGGAGCAGGGGCAGGAAAAAAGATTGACACAGTTGGTATTTTGTGATTTATCTACCCCGAAAACAGATGGAAGTTTCAGTGTTTACAATGATGTAAGGGATAAATTGATTGCCAAAGGGGTTCCGCCGGAGGAGATTGCATTTATTCATGATGCTAATACTGAAGTCCGAAAAAAAGAATTATTTTCCAAAGTAAGAAGAGGTGCTGTCCGTATTTTAATGGGCAGCACTTTTAAAATGGGCGCAGGGACGAACGTACAGGATTTAATCATTGCAAGCCATGACCTGGACTGCCCATGGCGTCCGAGAGATCTGGAGCAGAGAGCAGGGCGAACCATCCGACAGGGAAACAAAAATCCGAAAGTCGATATTGTCCGTTATGTTACAGAAGGAACGTTCGATGCTTATCTATATCAGATTATAGAGAATAAGCAAAAATTCATATCTCAAATCATGACCAGTAAAAGTCCGGCAAGGTCAGTAGAGGACATTGATGAAGTGGCACTGTCGTATGCAGAAATTAAAGCCTTGGTTGTTGGAAATCCGTATATAAAAGAGAAGATGGATCTGGATATTCAGGTATCAAAGCTTCAACTATTTAAGCAGAGCTTTCTTAGTCAGAAGTATGAAATGGAAGATAAAGCAGTGCGATATTTCCCAAATGAGATCAGGCAGTGTGAACAACGGATTGCGGATTATGAATCAGATATTGCGCTGGCAAAGGAAAATACGCCGCCAGACCGAGAGACATTTCCAGAAATGCAGATCCATGATGTGGTATATACAGAAAAGAAAGAAGCAGGTCAGGCAATCATAGAAGCGTGTAAAGCAATGAAATCGGCAGATGCAGTGCTGATTGGAAGGTATCGTGGTTTTCCAATGAAGTTGTCTTATGATTCTTTTCAGAAGGTGTTTGTAATCTCCATGTATGGAAAACAAGTGTACCATGTACCGCTTGGAACAGATATTCATGGTAATATCACACGTCTGGATAATAAGATTCAGGAGATTCCAGACAAAATGTTACGGTGTCAGGATAAGTTGGAAAACCTCAAGGTGCAGTTGGAGAATGCCAAAGAGGAAGCACAGAAAGAGTTTCCACAGGAAGCAGAACTGGCAGAAAAAGTAGCAAGGCTTGGAGAATTAAATGTACTTCTGGATATGGATAAGAAGGACCAGGTGTTGTTGGACGATGGAGAAGGAGTGGAGATAGAGCCGGAACAAAAGAAAAAAGAGCGTGAGCGGTAGAAAGGATTCAGTCTGCCAGAGAGTTTCTGGCAGATTGAATGTGAAAATCGCACAGTCGTTTTCTTCTGAGAAACTTGCTATAGTTAGCAAAAAGAACAGGAGGAAGTAGAGCATGAAATCATTATTTGCAAACGAAGAAATCATTTTACCGTCATGGCTAAAGATATTACTGGAAACAATAGACAGTGAGACAATCCAGGAACTATCTGAGAATCAAGAATATCGGAAAATGCAGATAAGAAGAAAAGAGTTGTTAGAACATTATCCGATTATAGAAAAAGTCATAGACGATGAAGGGAAGGTATCCATATCAGAACAGGAGCATAAAGCGCTTTTGGAGTATTTTCTGGTTAAGGATCGTATGGAAAATGAAGAATGTCTGTATCATTATCTGTATGGACATATCCATTGCTATGAATATATGAAAAAGATTGGGGTGATAAAGCATGAAAATCAGTGATTTTGATATTTATCATTTGCCACCTTTGATGGGAAGTTTTGTGGATTTTATTGAAGATAAATGTAGAAAACTTCTGGAAGAATCCCCACAGTTTACTGAATTGATGAGAGAAGATCATGAGCTATTGGATAAATACTGGTTTCTTAATACAATCACTGATACCAATGGAGTTACAAATGCACTGAATCTGAGTTATGAAGAAACAAAAGCATTACAAAGATTTTGTACAGTAGAAGAAGATATTAACTGTTGGCAACGGTTACAAATGTATCTGTTAGGTATGGAACATGCCATGGAATTGTTGGAATTATTGAAGATAGGAAGAACTTGTAAAGGGGATAAAATTATGTTAAGCTCTTATAAACAAACGGGAAATAAGGAAGATACGGAAAAAGAAAGAGGTGATACTATGGCAGAGAATAATACAAAAGAATTAGATTTTGACCGGAAGCATGAAGAAGATTTACAGCGTCTGCGAGGACTGAGATTGTTGGACGATGATTTCATGCAAAAGGTATTTGAGGATAAAGCGTGTACGGAATTTTTGCTTCAGATTATTTTAAACCGTACAGATTTGAAAGTATTGCGAGTGAACGGACAGCAGGATATTAAGAATCTTCAGGGACGTTCAGTAAGACTGGATATACTGGCGGTTGATGCAGGCAACAGAGTATATAATATCGAGATACAGAGAAGTGATAAGGGTGCCGGAGTGAAAAGAGCAAGATACAACAGCAGCCTTATCGATGCAAATGTGACAGAGCCTGGTGAAAAATATGAAAATTTGTGTGAATCCTATGTTATTTTTATTACAGAAAATGATATAATGAAAGCGGGATTACCAATCTATCATATTGACAGAACGGTAAAAGAAACAGGCGAATTGTTTGGTGATGAATCGCATATTATATATGTGAACTCACAAATTAAAGACGAATCTGCATTAGGAAAGCTGATGCATGATTTTTCCTGTACCGATGCCAAGGATATGAAATATAAAATTCTGGCAGATCGAGTTCGATATTTTAAAGAAGATGAGAAAGGAGTTGCGACTATGTGCAAAGCGATGGAAGAAATGCGAAAAGAAGAATTGATAGAAGTAGCAGAGCGTTTGCTGAAATTAAAAAAATTGTCGTATGAAGAAATTGCAGAAATAGCAAAACTGACGGTGGAAGAAGTCAAAGCTCTGGACGAAAAAGTGATTGCTTAGCATGAAAATGCTACATAACCGGGTGGTTTCCTGAATGGAAAATTACCCGGTTATTTTTATGCCCGGATATAAAAATATCAATTCAGGGCAGGAAAGGAGAGGAGATTATGCCATATATACCACCTCAGGTTGTGCAGGAAGTAAAGCGAATGGACTTGTTGACTTATCTGAAAAATTATGAACCTTATGAGTTGCTTCACTTTTCCGGTAACACCTATACCACTAGAACACATGACAGTCTGAAGATATCTAATGGTAAATGGATGTGGTGGAGCAGAGGAATTGGTGGCAGATCAGCACTGGATTATTTAATTAAAGTAAGAGATTACAGCTTTTTGGAGGCGGTTGAATTGCTTGCAGGACAGGCAAATATTCAACCGCCTCTTTCTGTATCCGAGAAACTTCCAGTGGAAAAACATCTACTGTTACCAAAAGAAAATCGATATCACACAAATGTGTTTAGTTATCTTACGGGGCGGGGAATTGACAATGATATTGTTCGATTCTGTATAGAAACTGGAAGAATTTATGAGAGTGCGTATCATCATAATGCAATTTTTGTCGGTATGGATCAGCGGGGAAAACCACAATATGCAGCACTTCGTGGAATCAATACAGATTTTATCGGAGAAGCAAATGGAAGTGACAAGAACTATTCTTTTTCAATTCCGGCAGAAAAAATGAGTAATACAGTGCATGTGTTTGAATCGGCTATTGATCTGTTATCTTATGCAACAATGCAGAAACTAGACAGAAAGGAGTGGCGGACGGAGCATTTGTTGTCATTGGCGGGTGTGTATCAACCTGCAAAAGAGATAGAAAAAAGTAAAGTTCCAGCGGCATTGACACGATTTTTGACGGAGCATTCGGACGTAAAAGAAATTGTATTACATTTGGATAATGACCGTACCGGAAGACTTGCAACAAAAGCAATCCAGACGGTTGCACCCGAAAAATATCATGTGAAAGACCAACCACCAACCAAAGGAAAAGACTGCAATGATATGTTATGTCTGAGATTAAATCTTGGACTAACAAGGCGGGAAAAGTCAAAAAATCAGAAAAGCAGCCGTCCATGGGAACGATGAGCAGGAAGAAAGGAGACGAAAACACATGAAGATAGTGAAGTATGATTTGTCACTGGTTCATAAAAAAGAGTTGATTTTAACGATGGAAGACGATGTGGACAGCGAAGATCTGTTGAAGATTTTTCTGGAAACACAGGTGAAAGAAGAAAAAGAACAGGACGGATTGATTGGAATTATTGCTGAAAAGGTATCAGAAGAAAGCTGTACGGAGCAGTGTGAAAGCTGTCAAAAGTATTGTCCGGCGAGTGAAGAATGTATGGCAACTGATGAAAATGTACGTTGTACAGAGTGCGAATATTTGTGTAAAACTTGCGGGCGATGTGAACTGAAAGAATAAAAAAGCATTTGTTTTTCGGAAGGTAAATTCTCTGATACCCGGAGCAAAGAGACGGGTGCAGAAGAATACACAATACCAGCAAGCAACGCCTTTGGATTGCCATACAGGTTTCCTGTCTGTCAGTCCTACAGCAGCTTGTCAGGGAGAATCCCTGAAACCCTTACACAATAGTTAAAATATGGAGAAACAGGAGACATGAAGAAAATGATTTTATTTATTGCAGGAATATTTATCGGAAGTGTAGTCGGTGTAATCGCAATGTGCATTTTACAGGTGAATAGAAAGTAAGTGGAGGAGAAAGAAAATGGTAAGTGTTGATTTGACAATCAGAAACAAGAAAAAAGAAGCAAAACGTTACGAAGCGTATTTAAAGAAATTGGGCAAAAAGAAAGGGGAACAGAAGAAATGATAGCAGAGAAAGTATTTGCGGAAGGTGTTGCAAAGGATATTCGTAATTATCTTCCACCAGAGTATGAAGATGCAGATTTTCAGGTCGTGCAGAAAAATAAAAATAATGGAATTCAGTTAATAGGAGTACAGGTAAATCTTCCGGAAAGAAATGCAAGTCCGATTATTTATATGGAACAATTCTTTGATGAAATCCGACAAGGGGAACCTGTTGAGTGTGTAATGAACAGGATTGCAAGTTATATAGAGAAATCGAGCCGGGCTCCATTTATGAATAGCGGGATTGATCTGACAAACTATGATTCGTTAAAAGAGCATCTGGCAATTAAACTTGTGAACACACAGGCAAATCGAAAGATGCTGCAGGAAATGCCTCATGAAAATATTGAAGATTTATCTGCTATCTGCTATGTGGATTTTCCAGTAGATTCAGGAGAAGGAAAAGCAACCTTGGAGGTAAGAAATCAACATCTCAGCATTTGGAATATTGATGCGAAAAAAATATTTCAACAGGCAAGATCAAATACACAGCCTGTAAATACCCCGATTCTCCAGTCAATGGACGAAATGATGTTGAGTATTTTTAATGAAGAAGGACACTCAACAAACCTTTTAAATGAAAGTGTTGAATTTGGACTTCGTTCACATGATATGCTGTATGCACTTACAAATATGGAAAAGCAGTATGGAGCATCTATGATTACTCAACCAGAGGTTTTGAATAAACTAGAGCAGCTTTTTCCAGAAGGGTTTTATGTTCTTCCGTCATCAGTCCATGAAGTTTTGATTGTACCGGATAATGGTGAAGTTGAACCAAGAAGATTGGGCGAAATGGTGCGGGCAGTAAACTGGGCAGAGGTTAAGCGTGAGGAGGTTCTCTCAGACAGAGTTTACAGCTACGATAAAGAAAAACACCAGATTCGCCAGGAACCAGATTCTATACAGAAAGCAAAGGAGATGGAGCGTTGAGAAAACGTAATGTAGCAATTCTTTTTCGGTTGAACAAAAAGGAAGCCGAAGCATTGGATAAGAAAGTAAAGAAAAGCGGACTGAACCGAGAAGCGTACCTGAGACAGTTAATCTCCGGTGTTGTTCCAAAAGATGCACCGCCGCCAGATTATTATTCTATGATGCGAGAGCTTCACAAAATTGGAAATAACTTAAATCAGATTGCACAGAAAGCACATGTGTTAAATGTGGTAGATGTGCAGCGATACGATCAGGAAGTGCGGAAGTTCAATGAAGCAGTCCGTAAGATTACAGAAGCAGTAATACTTCCGGAGAAAAATGAATCATGGCAGTGACATCAATCTGGAGCATTAAAGGTTGGATTGGAAAAGTAATCAATTATGCGGAGAACCCGGACAAGACGAAAGAGAATAACGAAGGGCAGATAGTCGAGAATCAATCACGATCCGCACAAGGACTGGAAGATGTGCTTACCTATGCAGTGAATGCAGAAAAGACTAGACAGAGACAATCTGAATCAATGGAAATAGAACTTGTCGGAGAAGCGGAAGAACTGATGGAACAGTATGTATCTGGAGTGAATTGTGCACCGACAACCGCCAGAGAAGAAATGATTGCAGTCAAAAAGCGTTATGGAAAGGAGGACGAAATTGTTGCGTTTCATGGATACCAGTCTTTTGCACCGGGAGAATGTAGTCCGGCAATGGCACATGAGATTGGAAAGAAGATGGCAGAAGAATTGTGGGGCAGTCAGTATCAGGTATTGATTGCGACTCATTTGGATAAGGCGAACCATCTGCACAATCATTTTGTGGTGAACTCAGTTTCATTCCTTGACGGGAAAAGATACCACAGGACAAATCAGGATTATCGGGATATGCGAATGGTGTCGGACCAGTTATGTAAAGAATACCAGTTATCGGTTGTCGGGCAGCCGGAACAGGGAAAAGGAAAACATTATGCTGAGTGGCAGGCAGAACAGCAAGGAAAGCCGAGTTATCACAGCATGGTAAAAGCAGATGTTGATGAAGCAATCCGAAAAGCGAGGACTGAAAAACAGTTCTTTTTTTATTTGCGGGAAAAAGGATACTCGTTTAAGTTTGGGAAAGACATTACCATTCGCCCGGAAGGGCGGGAGCGTGGTCTGAAGTTAAAGCGGAACTTTGGAGAAAATTATTCGCTGGAAGCAATCAGGGTTCGGATTCTGGAAGAAAATGAATTACCTG
>OHMN01001447.1_pt1 | contig 15085 bp, 9 predicted proteins | sample 1569361 | NCBI WGS metagenome assembly OHMN01 (sample SAMEA3541508, study PRJEB24748) | human gut metagenome | biome: human gut; feature: human-associated habitat; material: faeces | place: China | collected 2012
ATCACTGTAGAAGAGTAATTAACTATCAAACGAACGTGGGAGGGACATTCCCGCAATTACCACTAGGAGGTTATTAATATGAAACGCGGAAAGAAATATGTAGAAGCTGCAAAAGCAGTGGATCGCGCAAATTTATATGAAACAGAAGAAGCTATCTCTTTAGTTAAGAAAACAGCGGTAGCTAAATTTGACGAAACAATCGAAGCGCATATCAGAACAGGATGTGACGGACGTCATGCTGACCAGCAGATTCGTGGTGCAGTTGTACTTCCTCACGGAACAGGTAAAACTGTTCGTGTATTAGTATTTGCTAAAAATGCAAAAGCTGATGAAGCACAGGCAGCAGGAGCAGACTTCGTAGGAGCTGAAGAATTAATTCCGAAGATCCAGAACGAAGGATGGTTAGATTTCGACGTAGTAGTAGCTACACCGGATATGATGGGTGTTGTTGGTCGTCTGGGTCGTGTACTTGGACCAAAAGGCTTAATGCCAAACCCAAAAGCTGGTACAGTAACAATGGACGTAACAAAAGCTGTTCAGGAAATCAAAGCTGGTAAGATTGAATATCGTCTTGATAAAACAAACATCATTCACGTGCCAATCGGAAAAGCTTCTTTCACAGAGGAGCAGTTAGCAGACAACTTCCAGACTCTTATGGGAGCTATTGCAAAGGCTAAACCAAGCACACTGAAAGGTCAGTACCTGAAGAGTGTAACACTTGCTTCTACAATGGGACCAAGTGTTAAGGTTAACCCGGTAAAATTAGCTCAGTAATAGATTTTAGAAAAAGACGTCGTATCTAAGCAAGAGAGATATGGCGTCTTTTTTGTGTTGTAAAATAAAAAAAATAAAAAAAGTTCTTGACAAACCTCTATAGGTTTGGTATTCTGCTAGAGGAATAGCTGCCGAAGACAGCAGGTGCCGTTAGGCATAAGGTTAAAACGCCTGCCGAGGAAAGATTCATTCTTACAAAGTTTAGGATTGATAAAACCTCTCTGTCTTGTGCGGAGAGGTCTTTTTGTAAGTACTAATATTGAAGTACCTTTCGTAAAGGAGCAGCGCAGCCTAAAAAAATAAGGAGGTGCACTAATTCATGGCAAAAGTAGAACTTAAAAAGCCTGTCGTAGAAGAAATCGCTAACAGCATCAATGGTGCAGCAAGCGTAGTATTAGTTAGCTACAAAGGTATCACTGTTGAACAGGATACAAAGATGCGTAAGGAATTAAGAGAAGCTGGTGTTACTTATAAAGTATACAAAAACACAATGATGAACTTTGCATTCAAAGGAACTCCTTGTGAAGAATTATGCCAGCACTTAGAAGGAACAAATGCATTAGCAGTATGCGCAGAAGACGCAACTGCACCGGCAAGAATTCTTGCTAAATATGCAAAAGACGTTCCGACTCTGGAATTAGTAGCAGGTGTTGTTGAAGACACTTACTATGATAAAGCTGGAATCGAAGCTCTTGCAAAAGTACCATCAAGAGAAGAACTTCTTGGAAAATTGCTTGGAAGTATCCAGTCTCCGATTACAAACTTCGCTCGTGTGCTTAACCAGATTGCTGAACAGCAGGGTGGCGCAGCAGCAGAATAATGTGCGGTAGAAAATAAGAAATATGACCGGTTATCCGGTACTCTAAAATTGAAAAACGAAAAAATGGAGGTAAATTTAAAATGGCAAAATTAACAACAGCAGAATTTATTGAAGCTATCAAAGAATTATCTGTATTAGAATTAAACGAATTAGTAAAAGCTTGTGAAGAAGAATTCGGTGTATCCGCAGCAGCAGGTGTTGTAGTTGCAGCAGCAGGAGATGCAGCAGGCGCAGCAGAAGAAAAAGATGAATTTGACGTAGAACTGACAGAAGTTGGCCCTAACAAAGTTAAAGTTATCAAAGTAGTTCGTGAAGTAACTGGATTAGGCTTAAAAGAAGCGAAAGAAGTTGTTGACGGAGCTCCTAAAGTTGTTAAAGAAGGCGCATCTAAAGCAGAAGCTGAAGAAATCAAAACAAAACTTGAAGGCGAAGGCGCTAAAGTTACTCTTAAATAATTTAAGTGTAAACTTGCCAGAACTTTTGACCCCGACATCTTTGGATGTCGGGGTTTTGTTTATCCAAGAATGAAAAATTTTAATGAAAAAATTTAGTTAAAAAAATGCTTGACATGCATTATAGAATGTGATAAAGTGAAAAATGCACTATTATGGAAACTTATGCCTGTTATTCTATTTATTTATAAATTTACAGGAAGAAAACAGGATCTGAATCATAATCCATAATAAAATTAAAACATACAAGGGGTGAAACGTCAATGGAGAAAAACAGAATCCGTCCCATTAAATCCGGTAAGAGCATGAGAATGACTTACCAGCGCCAGAAAGAGGTACTGGAAATGCCGAATCTGATTGAAGTTCAGAAAGACTCTTATCAGTGGTTTTTGGACGAAGGTCTTAATGAAGTTTTTGAAGATATCTCTCCAATCGCAGATTATAGCGGTAAGTTAAGCTTGGAATTTGTTGACTTTACTTTATGCGAAGATGAAGTAAAATACTCCATCGAAGAGTGTAAAGAAAGAGATGCGACTTATGCTGCACCTTTAAAAGTAAAGGTAAGATTATACAACAAAGAAAATGACGAAGTCAGTGAACACGAGATTTTTATGGGTGATTTACCACTGATGACTGCTACAGGAACGTTTGTAATTAACGGTGCTGAACGAGTAATTGTCAGCCAGTTGGTTCGTTCTCCAGGCATCTACTACGCAATCGCTCATGATAAACTGGGTAAGACCTTGTATTCTGCTACAGTTATTCCGAACAGGGGTGCATGGCTGGAATATGAGACGGATTCCAATGACGTGTTCTATGTTCGTGTAGACAGAACAAGAAAAGTCCCGATTACAGTTCTCATTCGTGCTTTAGGTGTAGGTACAAATGCAGAAATTATAGATTTATTCGGTGAAGAACCAAAGATTCTTGCAAGTTTTGGTAAAGATACATCTGAGGATTATCATACAGGTCTTTTAGAGCTGTATAAGAAAATTCGTCCAGGTGAACCGCTTGCAGTAGACAGCGCAGAGAGTCTGATTAATGGCATGTTCTTTGACGCAAGACGTTATGACCTGGCAAAAGTAGGTCGTTATAAATTTAATAAAAAACTGTTATTAAGAAACCGTATTGTAGGGCATCCGCTGGCTGAAGAAGTTGTAGATGTCACAACAGGTGAAATTATTGCAGAAGCAGGTACAGTTGTAACAAAAGCACTGGCTGACCAGATTCAGAATGCAGCTGTTCCTTTCGTATGGATTCAGGGCGAAGAGCGTAAAATCAAAGTACTGTCCAGTATGATGGTAGACCTCACAAGCTTTGTTGATATTGACCCGGAAGAAGTTGGTGTTTCCGAGATGGTTTACTATCCGGTACTGGCTAAGATTCTGGAAGAAAATGAAGACATTGAAGATATCAAAGAAGCAATCCGCCGTGATATTCATGAATTAATTCCGAAGCATATTACAAAAGAAGACATTTTTGCTTCTATCAACTACAATATGCATCTGGAATATGGTCTGGGAAATGATGATGATATTGACCACTTAGGAAACAGACGTATCCGTGCAGTTGGTGAATTACTTCAGAACCAGTACAGAATCGGTCTTTCCAGACTGGAAAGAGTCGTTCGTGAAAGAATGACAACACAGGACAGCGACACAATTTCTCCGCAGTCCTTAATCAATATCAAACCGGTAACTGCAGCAGTGAAAGAATTTTTCGGTTCTTCCCAGCTGTCACAGTTCATGGATCAGAACAACCCTCTTGGTGAGTTAACTCATAAGAGACGTTTATCCGCACTCGGTCCTGGTGGTCTGTCCCGTGACCGTGCAGGTTTCGAGGTTCGAGACGTTCACTATTCTCATTATGGAAGAATGTGCCCGATTGAAACCCCTGAAGGTCCGAACATCGGTCTGATTAACTCCCTTGCATCTTATGCAAGAATTAATAATTATGGATTCGTTGAGGCTCCATATCGTAAAATCGATAAATCTGATCCGAAAAATCCTCGTGTTACAGATGAAGTTGTTTATATGACAGCTGACGAAGAAGATAATTACCATGTAGCACAGGCGAATGAGCCGTTGGATGCAGAGGGTCATTTCATTCATAAAAACGTATCCGGTCGTTACAGAGAAGAAACTCAGGAATATGAACGCCATATGTTTGATTACATGGACGTATCTCCTAAGATGGTATTCTCCGTTGCTACAGCGCTGATTCCGTTCTTACAGAACGATGATGCGAACCGTGCGCTGATGGGTTCCAACATGCAGCGTCAGGCCGTTCCGCTTCTTACAACAGAAGCTCCTGTAGTAGGTACCGGTATGGAAGCAAAAGCAGCAGTTGACTCCGGTGTCTGCGTTGTTGCAAAAAATTCCGGTGTTGTAGAGTGTGCAGCTTCCAAAGAAATCATTATCCGTACAGATGATGGAAAGAAAGACGTTTATCATCTGACAAAATTTATGCGTAGTAACCAGAGTAACTGTTACAACCAGAGACCGATTGTGTTCAAAGGTGAGAGAGTAGAAGCCGGACAGGTTATTGCAGATGGTCCTTCTACATCAAATGGTGAACTTGCATTAGGTAAGAATCCATTAATCGGATTCATGACCTGGGAAGGTTATAACTACGAGGATGCCGTTCTGCTTAGTGAAAGACTGGTTCAGGATGACGTTTATACTTCTGTTCATATTGAAGAATATGAAGCAGAAGCCAGAGATACAAAACTCGGACCGGAAGAAATCACAAGAGACGTTCCAGGCGTTGGTGATGATGCATTAAAAGATTTGGATGAACGTGGTATCATCCGTATCGGTGCAGAAGTACGTGCCGGAGATATTCTTGTTGGTAAAGTAACTCCAAAAGGAGAAACAGAACTGACAGCAGAAGAAAGGCTGCTTCGTGCGATTTTCGGTGAAAAAGCACGTGAAGTTCGTGACACTTCCTTAAAAGTACCGCATGGTGAATACGGTATTATCGTAGATGCAAAAGTATTCACAAGAGAAAATGGTGACGAACTGTCTCCTGGTGTAAATCAGGCAGTACGTATTTATATTGCTCAGAAGAGAAAAATTTCCGTTGGTGATAAGATGGCCGGACGTCACGGTAACAAGGGTGTTGTTTCCCGTGTCCTTCCTGTAGAAGATATGCCATTCTTACCAAACGGCCGTCCGCTGGATATCGTACTGAATCCTCTGGGTGTACCTTCCCGAATGAATATCGGACAGGTCCTCGAGATTCATTTAAGTCTTGCGGCAAAAGCACTTGGATTTAACATTGCAACACCGGTATTCGACGGTGCAAACGAGGTTGATATTCAGGATACCCTCAGACTTGCAAATGACTATGTAAACATGGAATGGGATGAGTTTGAGGCAAAACATAAAGATACATTAAACCCGGAAGTAATGCAGTATCTGTCAGACAACAGAGAACACAGAAAACTGTGGAAAGGTGTTCCGATTTCCAGTGATGGTAAAGTAAGACTTCGTGACGGTCGTACAGGTGAATACTTCGACAGCCCTGTAACAATCGGACACATGCATTACCTGAAACTGCATCACCTGGTAGACGATAAGATTCATGCACGTTCTACCGGTCCATACTCACTGGTAACACAGCAGCCGCTGGGTGGTAAAGCTCAGTTTGGTGGTCAGCGTTTCGGAGAGATGGAGGTTTGGGCACTTGAAGCTTATGGTGCTTCCTATACTCTGCAGGAAATTCTGACTGTAAAATCCGATGATGTAATCGGACGTGTTAAGACTTATGAAGCGATTATTAAGGGCGAGAATATTCCGGAGCCTGGTATTCCGGAATCATTCAAAGTACTTCTCAAAGAATTACAGTCCTTGGGTCTGGATGTCAGAGTCTTAAAAGATGATATGACAGAAGTGGAAATCATGGAAAATATCGATTATGGCGAGACTGATATGCGTTCTATTATCGAAGGTGATTCCAGACACCACAGAGATGACGAAGATTACGGCAACTACGGATTCCAGAAACAGGAATTTGAAGGTGAAGAATTAGTCGATGTGGAAGAAGAAGACAATGACGATGATTTACTGAGCGTAGATGAGGATACTCTGGAAGAGTAAGGAAAGGAGTCCACAATGCCAGAAACAGCAAATAAAGAGGTATACCAGCCAATGACCTTTGATGCTATTAAAATCGGTTTGGCATCTCCTGAAAAAATTCGGGAATGGTCAAGAGGCGAGGTTAAAAAACCGGAAACTATTAATTATAGAACCTTGAAACCGGAAAAAGACGGTCTTTTCTGCGAGAAAATCTTTGGACCAAGCAAAGACTGGGAATGTCATTGCGGTAAATATAAGAAAATTCGCTATAAAGGCGTTGTTTGTGACCGATGCGGCGTTGAAGTTACAAAAGCAAGTGTACGTCGTGAACGTATGGGACATATCGAGCTTGCAGCTCCGGTATCCCATATCTGGTACTTCAAGGGAATCCCATCCAGAATGGGGCTGATTCTTGACCTTTCACCAAGGTCTCTGGAAAAAGTTCTGTATTTTGCAAGCTACATCGTTCTTGATGCAGGAAAAACAGAGCTTCAGTATAAACAGATACTGACAGAAAAAGAGTATCAGGAAGCTTGTGCAAAATATGGTTATTCTGCATTCCGTGTAGGTATGGGTGCAGAATCCATCAAAGAATTGCTTGAAGCAATTGACCTTGAAAAAGAATCAGCAGAATTAAAAGCAGGTTTAAAAGATTCAACAGGTCAGAAACGTGCACGTATCGTAAAACGTCTTGAAGTTGTAGAAGCATTTAAAGAATCAGGAAATCGTCCGGAATGGATGATTATGACAGTTGTTCCGGTTATTCCGCCAGACTTACGTCCAATGGTTCAGCTTGACGGCGGACGTTTTGCAACATCTGATTTAAATGACCTGTACAGAAGAATTATCAACCGTAATAACCGTCTGAAAAGACTGCTTGAACTCGGAGCTCCTGACATTATCGTTCGTAATGAAAAGAGAATGTTACAGGAAGCAGTCGATGCTCTGATTGATAATGGACGTCGTGGTCGTCCGGTAACAGGACCTGGAAACAGAGCATTGAAATCCCTTTCTGATATGCTCAAAGGTAAATCAGGACGTTTCCGTCAGAACCTTCTGGGTAAACGTGTTGACTACTCAGGACGTTCAGTTATCGTTGTAGGACCGGAACTGAAGATTTATCAGTGTGGTCTGCCAAAAGAAATGGCAATCGAGCTGTTTAAACCTTTCGTTATGAAAGAACTGGTAAGCAACGGAAATGCACATAATATTAAAAATGCGAAAAAGATGGTAGAGAAACTCGACCCGGAAGTATGGGACGTTCTCGAAGAAGTAATTAAAGAGCATCCGGTTATGTTAAACCGTGCCCCTACACTGCACCGTCTTGGTATTCAGGCATTCGAGCCAATCCTTGTAGAAGGTAAGGCTATCAAGCTGCATCCGCTTGTTTGTACTGCATTCAATGCCGATTTCGATGGTGACCAGATGGCGGTTCATCTTCCACTGTCCGTTGAAGCACAGGCAGAGTGCCGTTTCCTGCTTCTCTCACCAAACAACCTGTTAAAACCATCCGATGGTGGTCCGGTAGCCGTTCCTTCACAGGATATGGTTCTTGGTATTTATTATCTGACACAGGAAAGACCTGGTGTTAAGGGAGAAGGAAAATACTTCAAGAGCGTAAACGAAGCAATTCTGGCTTATGAAAACCAGGTTATTACGCTTCAGACAAAAATCCATGTACACATGGAAAAAACAATGCCGGATGGAACTGTTCTTTCCGGTACAGTAGAATCTACACTTGGACGTTTCTTATTTAATGAAATCATTCCTCAGGATTTAGGTTTTGTAGACCGTACAATTCCGGGAAATGAATTAAAACCGGAAGTTGACTTCCTGGTAGGTAAGAAACAGTTAAAACAGATTCTTGAAAAAGTTATCAATACACACGGTGCTACAAGAACAGCAGAAGTGCTGGATAAGATTAAAGCAACCGGTTATAAATATTCAACAAGAGCTGCGATGACCGTATCAATTTCTGATATGACTGTGCCGCCTCAGAAACCGGAAATGATTCAGAAAGCACAGGATACCGTAGACTTAATTACAAAGAACTTCAAACGTGGTCTTATCACAGAAGAAGAAAGATACAAAGAAGTTGTTGAAACATGGAAAAAGACCGATGATGAGCTGACACGTGTACTGCTGTCCGGTCTGGATAAGTACAACAACATCTTTATGATGGCTGACTCCGGAGCCCGTGGTTCTGACAAGCAGATTAAACAGCTTGCCGGTATGCGTGGTCTGATGGCTGATACAACCGGTCATACAATCGAGTTGCCTATCAAATCAAACTTCCGTGAAGGTCTTGATGTACTGGAATACTTCATGTCAGCGCATGGAGCTCGAAAAGGTATGTCCGATACTGCTCTTCGTACAGCCGATTCCGGTTACCTGACAAGACGTCTGGTAGATGTTTCTCAGGACTTAATCGTTCGTGAAGTTGACTGTAGTGAAAACAGAAACGAAATTCCGGGTATGTGGGTAAAAGCCTTCATGGATGGAAGAGAAGAAATCGAAAGTCTTCAGGAACGTATCACAGGTCGTTTCTCCTGTGAGACAATTAAAGATAAAAATGGTGAAGTAATCGTAAAAGCAAATCATATGATTACACCAAAACGTGCTGCAAGAATCGTAAATGACGGTGTAAAAGCAGATGGAACTGGCTACGATGCAGTAAAAATCCGTACCATTCTTACCTGTAAATGTCATATTGGTGTCTGCGCAAAATGCTATGGTGCAAACATGGCAACAGGTGAAGCAGTACAGGTTGGTGAATCTGTAGGTATCATTGCTGCTCAGTCTATCGGTGAACCTGGTACACAGCTGACCATGCGTACCTTCCATAACGGTGGTGTTGCCGGTGGAGATATTACACAGGGTCTTCCTCGTGTCGAGGAGCTTTTTGAAGCAAGAAAGCCAAAAGGTCTTGCGATTATCACAGAAATCAAAGGTATTGCTACCATTAAAGATACTAAGAAGAAACGTGAAATCATTGTTACAGACAACGAAGATGGAAACTCCAAGACTTACCTGATTCCTTATGGCTCCCGTATTAAGATTCAGGATGGACAGGTACTTGAAGCAGGTGATGAACTGACAGAAGGTTCTGTAAATCCACATGATATTCTGAAGATTAAAGGAGTACGTGCCGTTCAGGATTACATGATTCAGGAAGTACAGCGAGTATATCGTCTGCAGGGTGTAGAAATCAATGATAAACATATCGAAGTTATCGTTCGTCAGATGCTGAAGAAGATTCGTATCGAAGATAACGGAGATACAGAATTCCTTCCGGGAACATTAGTTGACGTTCTTGACTTTGAAGAAGAGAACGAAAGACTGATTGAAGAAGGCAAAGAACCGGCAGAAGGAAAACAGGTTATGCTTGGTATTACAAAAGCATCTCTTGCTACAAACTCCTTCCTGTCAGCAGCTTCCTTCCAGGAAACAACAAAAGTTCTGACAGAAGCAGCAATCAAAGGTAAGATTGACCCGTTGATTGGTCTGAAAGAAAATGTTATCATTGGTAAACTGATTCCGGCTGGTACAGGTATGAAACAGTATTCCAATATTAAGCTTGATACTGATGAAGAAGAAGTTGAGTTTGACGAAATGGAAGAAAATGAAGACGTAACAGTTGGTGAGGAAACCACAGAGGATACAGAAGAAACACTTACAGGTGCTGTTGATGAAGTAGAACTTTCCGAAGAGGAAGAAGAAGCAGAATTAACAGAAGAGTAATAATAGTAAGAAAATAAATGCAAAAGACTGTTTTGTCAGATAACTGGCAAAATAGTCTTTTGTTTTTCTCTTTCATAGACGGATAAATGAGTGTGAGGGTCGGATTTTTGAAAGAAAAATAAAAAAAACAAAAAAATACCTTGACAGCAACTTTTTCCACAGATATAATGAGGAGGCGTGCACAGGACTGCGTATTTTTTGTGCGCGATAAAAAAAGTTTATTCATAAGAATGAATAACTGGCAGCCACTTATTTCTTCTATATAATATGGCAGAAGAAAAATAATACAGGAGGTGAAAGGAATGCCAACATTCAATCAGTTAGTAAGAAAAGGACGTCAGACTTCCGTTAAAAAGTCTACAGCTCCGGCACTGCAGAAGAGCTTCAACTCTTTACAGAAGAAGACAACAGATATGTCTTCTCCACAGAAAAGAGGTGTGTGTACAGCGGTTAAAACTGCTACACCTAAAAAACCTAACTCTGCTCTTAGAAAAATCGCCAGAGTTCGTCTCTCAAACGGAATCGAGGTAACAAGCTATATCCCAGGTGAAGGACATAACTTACAGGAACATAGCGTTGTTCTTATCCGTGGTGGTAGAGTAAAAGACTTACCAGGTACAAGATACCACATCATCCGTGGTACATTAGATACCGCAGGCGTTGCAAACAGACGTCAGGCCCGTTCTAAATACGGTGCTAAAAGACCGAAAAAATAATAAATTCGGCCAGGCGGTAAAAATTTCCGCTTGATTTATTATAGTAGAAATTATCATTTGAAATCACAGATATAACTATTGATTTTGTACGGGGATTCCATAAGCCCAACGGAGTGGCTGCGGGTTTATATAGAGAATTTACCGCGTACGGACATACGCTTATAGTTGTGTGAGTACCGATGATTTAATCTTTGGGACAATGTCATTTGTCTATTAACAATGAAAATGATTAAGGAGGGAAGTAACGTGCCACGTAAAGGACATACTCAGAAAAGAGACGTTTTAGCTGACCCGTTATACGGAAACAAAGTGGTAACAAAACTTATCAATAACATTATGTTAGATGGTAAGAAAGGTGTTGCTCAGAAAATCGTATACGGTGCATTCGCTAAATGTGAGGAAAAAGCCGGAAAACCGGCAATCGAAGTATTCGAAGAAGCAATGAACAACATTATGCCTGTTCTGGAAGTAAAAGCAAGACGTATCGGTGGTGCAACATATCAGGTACCAATCGAGGTTAGACCGGAAAGACGTCAGGCTTTAGCTCTTCGCTGGATTACTCTCTACTCTCGTAAAAGAGGAGAGAAAACAATGGAAGACAGACTGGCAAATGAATTATTAGATGCAATGAACAATACAGGCGCATCTGTTAAGAAGAAAGAAGACATGCATAAGATGGCTGAGGCAAATAAAGCATTTGCTCACTATCGATTCTAATTCAATAGGAGGAAAATCCATTGGCTGGAAGAGAATATCCGTTAGAGAGAACCAGAAACATTGGTATTATGGCACATATCGATGCCGGTAAGACTACTCTTACAGAGCGTATCTTATACTATACCGGTGTTAACTATAAAATCGGTGATACTCATGAAGGTACTGCTACCATGGACTGGATGGAACAGGAACAGGAAAGAGGTATCACAATTACTTCAGCCGCAACAACTTGTCACTGGACTTTACAGGAAAACTGTAAAGCAAAACCAGGTGCACTGGAACATCGTATCAATATCATTGATACTCCAGGACACGTAGACTTCACAGTAGAAGTTGAACGTTCCTTACGTGTACTTGACGGTGCAGTTGGTGTATTCTGTGCAAAAGGCGGCGTTGAGCCTCAGTCTGAAAATGTATGGCGTCAGGCAGATACCTACAATGTACCACGTATGGCATTCATCAATAAGATGGATATCTTAGGTGCAAACTTCTACAATGCAGTAGATCAGATTAAGACTCGTTTAGGTAAAAACGCAATTTGCCTTCAGTTACCAATCGGTAAAGAAGACGAGTTCAAAGGAATCATCGACTTATTCGAAATGAAAGCTTACATCTACAATGATGATAAGGGTGAGGATATCACAATCACAGACATTCCTGAAGATATGCAGGAAGATGCAGAACTGTATCATACAGAACTCATCGAAAAAATCTGTGAATTAGACGATGATTTAATGATGGAATACCTTGAAGGTGAAGAACCTTCTATCGATGCATTAAAAGCAGCTCTGAGAAAAGGTACATGTGAATGTGCAGCTGTTCCGGTTTGCTGTGGTTCTGCATACAGAAACAAAGGTGTTCAGAAATTACTGGATGCAATTCTTGAATTCATGCCAGCTCCTACAGACATCCCGGCTATCAAGGGTGTTGATATGGACGGAAATGAAATTGAGAGACATTCTTCTGATGAAGAACCATTCTCAGCTTTAGCATTCAAGATTATGGCTGACCCATTCGTTGGTAAGCTTGCATTCTTCCGTGTATATTCAGGTACAATGAACTCCGGTTCTTACGTACTGAACGCTACAAAAGGTAAAAAAGAACGTGTTGGTCGTATCCTTCAGATGCACGCTAACAAGAGACAGGAACTTGATAAAGTTTATTCAGGTGATATCGCAGCTGCTGTTGGTTTCAAAAACACAACAACAGGTGATACAATCTGTGATGAACAGCATCCGGTAATCCTGGAATCCATGGAATTCCCGGAACCAGTTATTGAGCTTGCTATCGAGCCTAAGACAAAAGCTGGACAGGGTAAACTGGGTGAAGCTTTAGTAAAACTTGCTGAAGAAGACCCGACATTCCGTGCTCATACAGATCAGGAAACTGGTCAGACAATTATCGCTGGTATGGGTGAGCTTCATCTGGATATCATCGTTGACCGTCTGCTTCGTGAATTCAAAGTAGAAGCTAACGTTGGTGCTCCTCAGGTTGCTTACAAAGAAACCATCACAAAAGCAGTTGACGTTGACAGCAAATATGCAAAACAGTCCGGTGGACGTGGTCAGTACGGTCACTGTAAAGTTAAATTCGAGCCTATGGATGCCAACGGTGAAGAACTGTACAAGTTTGAATCCACAGTTGTTGGTGGTGCTATTCCGAAGGAATACATCCCGGCAGTAGGCGAAGGTATCGAAGAAGCTATGAAAGCTGGTATCCTTGGAGGATTCCCAGTTGTTGGTGTACATGCAAATGTATACGATGGTTCTTACCATGAAGTCGACTCCTCTGAAATGGCATTCCACATTGCTGGTTCTTTAGCATTCAAAGATGCTATGCAGAAAGCAGCACCAGTACTTCTTGAGCCAATCATGAAAGTCGAAGTAACAACACCGGAAGATTACATGGGTGATGTTATTGGTGATATTAACTCTCGTCGTGGACGTATCGAAGGTATGGACGATATCGGCGGTGGTAAAATGATTCGTGGATATGTTCCGCTTTCCGAAATGTTCGGATATGCAACAGACCTGCGTTCCAGAACACAGGGTCGTGGTAACTACTCCATGTTCTTTGAAAAATACGAGCCAGTACCAAAATCCGTACAGGAAAAAGTACTCGCTGGTAAAGCTACAAAATAATCAGTCGTATTTATTGATAAAAAAACTTGCAAATATCCTTGATTTGCAATATAATCAAGGATAGCAGGTTGAATATATTTTAATATAATATTGGTATATTCCGACGTCTCGTAATGAGGCAGTAAGCAAACAAAAATTGCCCGTACGGGGCGCATAAACAAGGAGGACATTCAAAATGGCAAAAGCTAAATTTGAAAGAAGCAAACCGCATTGTAACATTGGTACCATCGGACACGTTGACCATGGTAAAACAACATTAACAGCTGCAATCACAAAAGTTCTGGCTGAAAGAGTTGCTGGTAACTCAGCTACAGATTTCGAGAACATTGATAAAGCTCCAGAAGAAAGAGAACGTGGTATCACAATTTCTACAGCACACGTTGAATATGAAACAGAACATCGTCACTATGCACACGTTGACTGCCCAGGACATGCCGATTACGTTAAAAACATGATCACAGGTGCTGCTCAGATGGATGGTGCTATCTTAGTTGTAGCTGCAACTGATGGTGTTATGGCTCAGACAAAAGAACATATCCTTCTGTCTCGTCAGGTAGGTGTTCCTTACATCGTTGTATTCCTGAACAAATGTGATATGGTTGATGACGAAGAACTTCTTGAACTGGTAGAAATGGAAGTTCGTGAACTGTTAGACGAATATGATTTCCCAGGCGATGATACTCCAATCATCAAAGGTTCTGCTCTGAAAGCTCTGGAAGATCCAGCAAGCGAATGGGGCGACAAAATCATGGAACTTATGGATGCTGTAGACAGCTACATTCCAGACCCACAGCGTGACACAGACAAACCATTCATCATGCCTGTAGAAGACGTATTCTCTATCACAGGTCGTGGTACAGTTGCTACTGGTAGAGTAGAAGCTGGTGTTCTTCACGTATCTGAAGAAGTTGAAATCGTTGGTCTGAAAGAAGAAACACGTAAAGTTGTTGTAACTGGTATCGAAATGTTCCGTAAACTGTTAGACGAAGCTCAGGCTGGTGATAACATCGGTGCACTTCTTCGTGGTGTTCAGAGAAACGAAATCGAGCGTGGACAGGTTCTTGCTAAACCAGGAACACTTACATGCCATACAAAATTCACAGCTCAGGTTTACGTTCTGACAAAAGATGAAGGTGGACGTCATACTCCATTCTTCAACAACTATCGTCCACAGTTCTACTTCAGAACAACAGACGTAACAGGTGTTTGTAACTTACCAGAAGGTACAGAAATGTGCATGCCTGGTGATAACGTAGAAATGACAATCGAACTGATTCACCCAATCGCTATGAGCCAGGGTCTTACATTCGCTATCCGTGAAGGTGGACGTACTGTAGGATCAGGACGTGTTGCTACAATCATCGAGTAATCACTGACTAATATATATTGAGTACCGCAAGGTACATGTGTCCAAACGTAAGATACCCCGGAACCGTAAGGTTTCCGGGGTTTTTCTGTTGAGTAAAAAGTTTAAAATAAGGCTGTAAAGAATAGCGAATAAATTAAAAACAGGCAGGTATGGGAAGAAAATGAAAATCTTCGCATATCTGCCTGTGATACTGTTATGATACTATTTCTGTTCGTTATTGGAAAATTTCTGTGTTAAAAGTTCATCTCGTTTACGGATTCGTGTCTCAAAATCCAG
>OHMN01001474.1_pt1 | contig 14784 bp, 14 predicted proteins | sample 1569361 | NCBI WGS metagenome assembly OHMN01 (sample SAMEA3541508, study PRJEB24748) | human gut metagenome | biome: human gut; feature: human-associated habitat; material: faeces | place: China | collected 2012
GCTATGAAACTGTAAAAATGTAGAAAGCCTTATAATATTTTTTGTAAATGATATAGAACAGATCTGTGCTGTTTTTATTCTGCTTTTTTGATTTGAATCTTGGGAAACCTGTTTTCGGCTGTTTGAAAAAGTTCTGAAATGCCGTATCAAGATGCCTGAGAGATTGTTGGAAAAGTAGCAAAAGGAGTTTGTTCGCTCGTGTTGCTTCTTCTTTTGATGAGAGGATTTGAATTTGGGTTTAGTTCAAATTGGCTTTTATCGATAGGTGTTATTTTAGGCGGAACCCTTTTCCTATATTTATGGGGACTGCAAGGTATTGGCAAATATTTATGAAAAGAAAATTGCTTACAATAGGGGCAATTCTTATAGGTTGTTTATTTGTAGCTATGATTAGCGAATCCCGTGAACTTTCAGGTTTGGCTATAGTAGAGAATTTTTTGGTGGGTTTTGTTGTAGGAATACCTATGGCTGGCTTTTTCTTATTATTGGCTCGAATTGCTTTCGGCATTACAAAATGTGGAAGACAGCAGGTTTCAAATTATACTGGCTCATTTGCCGGTTCCATAGGTTCTTATGGCAAAAGCAATAAATGGGATAAAGAAAGAGAAGAAAGAGAACAGAAATGGCGTGAAGCAGATCAGCGTGCTAAAGACCGATATGATGCACGGACTAACCAATTAAAAGCAGAGTATGATGCTCTCACTGCCGCTGGATGGGGGAAAACAGGTGCGGCACGAAATTTCCGCAATGATGCAGATTATTGGGAAAAACAACAGAAAAAATATTAAGAAAAAGTTGAGTTGCCACGTTTAAGAGATGAAGATAGTGGAGAGGCCTTATCAGAGATAAACAGATTCTGATAAGGCTTTTTTAATAGAATCTTGAAAAAAGAATTTGAGAAAGCTATAATATTGGATCGAAATAGAAGAACTGGTCCTATGTCAAGATTTAGTACAAGTTAAAATGAGAAATTTTTCCTCATTTTAACCTGCCAAAAGCTCAGCCTCAGTGTTTGTTCTTTCATACACTCGTTCGAATTCGTTTGGCGACATATAGTTGCAATGGCTGTGAATTCGTTTCGTATTGTAGAAAGCTTCCAGATATTCAAAAATCAACTGGTATGCCTGCTTATAATCGCGAATTTTAAAACGATTGAGCCATTCACGTTTGATAATAGAATGAAAGGATTCAATGCATGCATTATCCCACGGAAAAGCTTTCTTCGAGTAGCTGCGCTGCATATTTTCGGTTGCTTTTTTATATTCCTTTGCAACATATTGGCTGCCACGTGTATATTCTGTTCCAAGTGAACCACTTGCACGATCAAACTGAGCCAGTTCCACGGAGGATGAGAGCCACCCTCACGGAGAATGCGCCAGTGCTATTTGATGTTAATTATCAGGCAACTGTTTGTTAATTATAAATACAACTGAATAAATCATAGGTCATAGTAATTGTCTGGTAATACACAAGATATATAAGGTGCTAGGCACCGCGCAAAAACAATTTTGAATCGTTATACTCGGTCATAATAAAAAGGTGAGTTTATCAGGGAAAGTCAGACTTGAAGAATTGCTAATATACTAATGAAAGGAATCAAATGGATATTTACCAGATTTGGATAACTTACAATAAACCGTGGTCAAGACGTGAAATTGCTGCTTTTAGTGTCATTCTAATTTTTACAATAACAGGGATTCTACTTGGTCTAAGTAAAAAGAAGATACATACAATACAGGCGGTAGCGATTCTGGCGATGGTTGTGTTTCTTGGAATTGTATTTGCTTCTACTGTATTTACCAGAATGGTATCAGTCAGGCAGTATGAGTTAGTGCCTTTATGGTCGTGGAAAGCAATCATGCGGTATCATGATAGGGAATTACTGAAAGAAGATTTTTTGAATTGCATATTATTGTTTCCGGCTGGTATGTTGTTGCCAGTTATTGTAGATCGTAAGGTGAACTGGTATTGGGCTTGGGCGTTTGGAGTGATGATATCGGTTGGAATTGAAGTAAGCCAGTTGCTGTTTATGCGTGGATTGTTTGAATGGGATGATATGATCCACAATGGATTAGGATGCATGTTTGGTTGTATGATTACGCAGAAGATACGAGAATGGATGAATAAGAAAAAGTAGAAAAAGACAGGAGAAAAAACAATGGGAAAATATTTCGGAACAGACGGCTTCCGTGGTGAAGCTAACAACAACTTAACAGCAGATCACGCATACAAAATCGGACGTTTTCTTGGCTGGTATTGCGGTGAATTAAAACGCCGGAACGGAGATGACACACCAGCACGTATCGTAATCGGAAAGGACACCAGACGTTCCAGCTACATGTTCGAATACACATTAGTAGGCGGCCTGGTTGCATCGGGAGCGGATGCATATCTGCTTCATGTTACCACAACGCCATCCGTTGCATATGTGGCAAGAACAGATGAATTTGACTGTGGAATCATGATTTCTGCCAGCCATAATCCATACTATGACAATGGAATTAAGCTTATTAACGGTAATGGTGAGAAGATGGATGAAGAGACCATTTCTCTGGTGGAAGCATATCTAGACGGAGAACTGGAAGTATTTGGACAGAAGTTTGAAGAGATTCCATTTGCACATACATCGAAGATTGGACGTACTGTCGATTATGTATCAGGAAGAAACCGCTACATAGGATATCTGATCTCTCTTGGAATCTATTCTTTCAAGGGCGTGAAGGTTGGTCTGGATTGTGCGAACGGAAGTTCATGGAATCTTGCCAAATCCGTATTCGATGCGCTTGGAGCGAAGACTTATGTGATCAATGCAGAACCGAATGGAACGAACATCAATAATAATGCCGGCTCTACACATATCGAAGGCCTGCAGAAGTTTGTAGTAGAGAACGGACTGGATGTTGGATTTGCTTATGACGGAGATGCCGACAGATGTCTCTGTGTCGATGAAAAAGGCGATCTGGTAGACGGAGACGCGATTCTTTATATTTACGGAAAATATATGAAGGAACGCGGCAAACTGGAGAATAATACGGTTGTTACAACTGTAATGTCTAACTTTGGACTGTACAAAGCATTTGACGAAGCCGGAATCAACTATGCGAAGACGGCGGTCGGTGATAAATATGTATATGAATATATGACGAAGAATAATTGCATTCTCGGAGGAGAACAGTCCGGCCATATCATTTTCTCGAAATATGCTTCTACAGGAGATGGAATTCTTACCAGCCTGAAGATGATGCAGGTAATGCTTGGCAGAAAGAAGAAAATGAGTGAACTGATGGAAGGCCTGACCATTTATCCGCAGGTATTGGAAAATGTCCGTGTGACAGATAAGAAAGCAGCACAGGACGATGCAGCAGTACAGGCAGCAGTACAGGCAGTTACGGAAGCACTTGGCGATACGGGGCGTATTCTGGTTCGTGAATCCGGAACAGAGCCGGTACTTCGTGTGATGGTGGAAGCTGAGACGAAAGAGATCTGCCAGAAATATGTAAGTCAGGTAGTAGATGTTGTGAAAGCAAAAGGATATATAGTTGCATAGATACGGTTGGCAGATACATTTGCTTGAATTATGAGAGACAGAAGATGAGGAGAACATAATTATGTGTGGAATAGTAGGATTTATGGGACAGCCTGGCAGCCCTTCGGGAGGCGAAGCTTAGAGGAATCAAGACGCTTGGAATTGTGAATGTAGTAAGTTCGTCTATTGGGCGTGAGGCAGACAATGTATTTTACACATTAGCCGGATCGGAGATATCGGTTGCGACAACGAAAGCGTATAGTACACAACTGATTGCTATGTATATACTGGCTGTACAGTTTACAAAGATACGTGGACAGATATCGGATGAGCAGTATATGGACTATATCAAGGAGATGCAGGCACTTCCAGATAAGATCCGTCGTATTTTGGAAGACAAGGAGCGGCTCCAGTGGTTCGCATCTAAGCAGATGAATGCGAAAGATATTTTCTTCGTAGGCCGTGGAAGAGATTATGCAATCTGTATGGAAGGCAGCCTGAAGATGAAAGAAATCAGCTATATCCATTCGGAAGTATATGCAGCTGGTGAATTGAAGCATGGAAAAATTTCATTAATCGAAGACGGAACACTGGTTATTGGAGTATTAACGCAGTCAGAGTTATTTGAGAAGACGGTCAGCAATATGGTTGAGTGTAAGAGTCGAGGAGCTTATCTGATGGGACTTACGACAGTCGGTAATTATAATATTGAGGAGAGTGCTGATTTCACAGTGTATATTCCTGAGACGGATGAGCACTTTGCAACTTCACTTGCTGTGATTCCGCTGCAGCTGATGGGATATTATGTGTCTGTGGCTAAGGGGCTTGATGTGGATAAGCCTAGGAATTTGGCTAAGAGTGTGACGGTGGAATAGAATAGTGGAGAGAATAAAACTGGTCTGGGAGGGTCAGTTTTATTTGAAAGCGGTGCTTTAATGCGGTGAAAAAAGAAAGTAGAAGAAAATAATAAAAAATTCGACAAAAGGCGACGGCTTTTTGAGAGTTATGTGTATATATATTTAAGAGCAATTTTTATTAAAAAATAAATAGAGGGGAAGAAGTTATGGCAGGAAATAATGAAAGTTGTTATAGTGATGAAAAATATCAAATAGGAAAATTAATCGTTGATGATAAAGAAATATAAGCATTTAGAGAATGTCCTAAAATACTATTTAATGAAGATGCATTTAATTTTCTTATTTTCCTAAAGATCCAGAGAAGTATTTGAGCAGATAACGGAGGGTGATGAAAAGGTTGAGACACATATGAATTCTGGGAAAAATTGTCGATGATACCAGCGAAGTAATGAGTGATGGATAAATGAAGAGGGGCATTATGAAAATATATTTGGATAAAAAATTTTTACAAGATATTTCAAGCGGAGAACAAGAATTATTAATATCTGATGAACAAAAAGAAGAAATGGAACGAATAGAAGGAATGATAAGCCAAGATATTCGATTTTGCAGTTTGGTTACAGGATATAGAGGAACAGGAAAAAGTTCTTTTGTTCATTATATACTGAAAAAGTATATGGATGAAAAATGTGAGAAAGAAGATGAAGAAAAGAAAAAAATTGTAGTAATAACATACAATGCTGCAAAATATAAAAATTATGAAACATTTCTTAGACGTTTTGTTAGGGAATTGTATTTTCATATGAAAGAAAATAATTCTGCATCAGAGCAATTAGGTAAAATGTATGTTCAAACTTTTTTTGACATTAAAACGACGTATCGGAACAGACATCTGAAATCAAATACAAATTTAAAGGAAAAAGAAAAAAAAATAGTATTAAACAATAATATTGATGTAAGTTTTGTGATTAATTTTATTTGTAAAATGTTTATCTTACTTTTCCCTATTGGTTTTGCTTGGAAGAGTTTAAATAAAATTTTATATAAAATTATCTTTACCGGTATTTGGTTGGGATGTACATATATTCGGACAAATCTGGAAAAGAATCTGGAAAAGAAAAATATAGAAAAAGCTAGTACACAAAAGTCGGATGAACAAACAGAAGTAGCAGAGACGTTTTATGATGAAGAAATTTCAGAATATTATATTTTTGATGAACTAAAAAATATTAATCAAAAAGATATAAATTTAATTTTTGTTTTAGATGAACTAGATAAAGTTAAGAATGAAGAATTGGATGCGATTTTTAATGATTTAAAACCTTTATTTTTATCATGTAAGTGTAATTTTATTCTTATTGCAGGAAGAAATATGGATAAATATCTTTTTGAATCAAAAAAAAATATAGACAGTATAGCGGAATCTATTTTTACCAATCGAGTTTATGTTCCGCTAAGCACATTTCAAGAGATGATGGATTTTGCTGAATGTTTTTTTGAGGGGAAAAAATCTGAAGAAGGCAAGAAAGAGTTTTATTCTAATGAAAATATGCAATATTATTTTAAGCATAAAATTTTTAAATCCAAGGGAGTTAAACGAACATTTATTAATAGTATTCTGTCAGATTTGAAATGGGATAATAAGAATTATCCATATATAGAAATATCGGAGAATGATGTTAGTGAAGAATTAAAAATATTATTTGATATTTTTTGTAAAATGGAAGAAACAATATGTCAGGAATATACAGGTCCTAAAAGAGATGAACTATTGCAGAATATATATTATTGGATAGAAAAAATTAAAGAGAATAGATATAGAATATTTCAGAAAATCGATATAGTAGGAGACGAAGAAGAAATTGTTAAAAAGTCCGTTTATTCAAATGTAGCAGAACAAATGAATTTGTTATATGCTTTTTTAGATCTTATGGTTGATGAAAAAATACTACAAAAAGATAAAGAAAAAGAAACATTCAAATGGAAATCTGACATAGCGATAAAGGAAGTTAAAAATCAAGACGGGAAAGAAAAAAATATAAAGGAGAGCGATATAGAATATGTAGAGATGTTTCAAAAACAACGAGATGAGATTAATAATATTATCTATCGATTTTCTGAATATAATGAGAAAATTGAAAAAGGAAGTAACATTGATTTTAGCGGTTATGGAAATTTGTTAAATGAAATGTTAGCTAAAATAGATGAATCGATGAATCTACAAGATAAAAGAAATCTATTTAATATACCGGAAGTGTATACGAATGGGGATGAAGATATAGCTGTAGAAGATATCAAAAAGTATTCTAGAAATATGAGTGCACAAAGGGGAATATTAGTAGAAAAACTTATGTATTTTACGGTCGAAAAAAAGTTAGGAAAGGGCATTGTAAAATTAGAGGAATATAATAATAGTTATTATGGAAGATTTGATATTATTTTTGAGAATAATAGTAAAATTGTTTTTTTTGAAATAAAGTATTATAAAGACTATACAAAGATGATACATTCTAGTTTGCTTTTAAAGCTAAGAGGTATGATAGACAAATATATAGATTCATATGATATAAAAAAATATAAATTAAAGTTAGTGGTGTTTACGAATTTTGTGGATGAAGCTGGACTTGATAAATTTAATGATAAAGCTAAGAAAATGTTGAATAGATTGGATGAAACCGCTTATATGGATATTGTTCTTGTGCCTTTTAACACCTTTGAGATGTTTAGTAAACAATTGGACGAGGCGTTGAAAATTGAATGAAAAGTCTAATCCCCCAGCTATGCTGGGGAGAATGGAATAAGCAGAGGTGTGTATGATGTCAATAAAAAACCTCCTATGTTAAAATGAGAATGGTATCGCAAGCCAAACTCAAACATAGGAGGTGGTCCATACGGACAATAAAAGTTTATCACACACAAGGTGGAAATGCCAGTATCATATAGTTTTTATACCGAAGCTTTTATACCGAAGTGTCGATAGAAAGTACTATACGGGAAATTAAAGGAAGATGTACGAGAAATAATCACTACATTGTGCAGATATAAAAATGTGGAAATAATAGCAGGTGCAGTGTGTATAGATCATGTACATATAAGTGTAGCTATTCCATCGAAATTAAGTATATCAGATTTTATGGGGTACTTAAAAGGAAAAAGTACGTTGATGATATACGATAGATATCCCGAATTACAAAGTAAATGGGACAAAGCATTCTGGGCGAGAGGATATTATGTAGAAACAATTGGTAATATCACAGATGAAGCAGTTCAGAAGTATATAAAAGAGCAGGCAGAAGAGCCTAGAAAAGAAGATTCAAGAGGTACCGCTTTATAGCGGACCAGTAAGAGCTTGTGATATCCGCCCTTTAGGGCGAGCAGTAACAATGGCCCTTAGGAGTGCTAATAATAAACCACCAGTTGAATTGGTGGTTGTAACTACTAATGTCACTTTGATACAGCAAAATGTAAAAGCGGAATTATAAAAAATAAATTTGTTACATTGCATGGGGAGAAGATAAAATTGAAGATAAAAGAAATCCTGCAAAGGATAGATATAGATAGTTTTCGGAGTAATAATTTAGAAGAGATTAAAAGAGAAAAGAGTATTCTTTCTAAAACTGAAAAAAAAGAACTGATTAAAATATGGGCTAATGCCAAAACTGAACCAAAAGAAAATATATTAAGAGCTGTAATTTGTTATGCTATATGGAATCCGGATGAGGCTATTAAAGAAGCCCGAAGAAAGGGAATATTTAGATACAAAATCTTTGGAATGGGAAAAAGTTCAAATAATGCACAGTATTATTTGAACTTTTTGGTTGAAAATCTTGAAAGCTTTAAATTCTCGAGAGATACAGAATCATACTTAATAAAAAAAGCAAGTTGTGAATGGCTGAAAGAATTTTATTTAAAAACTGAAAATAAAATTGATACAATTATAAAGGAACATCAAAAAAAGAGAATTAGAAAGCGAATTCGTAACACAAATGTCGAATCAGCATTGTATAAAGAACTTTTAGCATATATAGATATACTATTTTTTATGGATAGTCGACCTAGAAAAGAGGGAGATTTAAATTTGTTAGAGTCATTTCCTAATGAAGAAATAGCAGAAGGAGTATCATATCTTTTGTTTAAATATGTGGAGAAATATGGAATATCAAAAGATAAAAATTATATTATTGATGCAGGCTTTGTGCAATCGAAGGAAATGGAACAACTTGTTTTATATGCATGTCAAATAAATGAGATGTTGGAATTAGAATTACTGGTGGATTTTTACGATTATGATATTTTACAAGAGGGTAAGAAAATAATAATAAAATCAACAGACCCTTCGTTTGAAAAAAGTATAAGGTTAGCATATATAAATCAACAGATGCAGGAAATTATATTTTATAGACGACAATCTGAAATGGCAGAAAAAGGAGAATATATCAGTGAGCTTAGCAGGTTGATGGTTAATGAAATAGAAAATGTAGTTGTAAAACAGGTTAAGGATGGAATTTTAAGTAGATATGTTTTTAAAATTCCTATAATGATATTGGAAAAATTAGCTGAGCAAAATATAGATGGGAAAATAGCACTTTATGAAGAGGAAATGCAGGAAATAGAGTGCTTTTTGCGAGAAATGAGTATGACTGATAATGAACTTTATGAGAAAAAAATAACAGAGCATTGTAACATGTACGATATTATATTGTGCCAGAGAATTTTTAGATTTGTGTATTATATGCAGAAAGAAGTATATCTAAAGCACTTAAAAAGAAATAGCAGGGTAGTTCTCCAGTCATTAATTCCAATGGATAAGAAAGAAAATATAATCCAGAATTTTGAAAGGATGCTAAAAGACCCACAAAAAGCAAAAGAAATGTATGAATTATTGGAATATAATGATAAATTTAAATTTGATTTACAATATACTCCATTTATTAGTGTTGGAGAATATGTTATGTATCCTATATCTATATTGGCATATTCTAATTTGTTGCGTAATACAATTGCATATTCGTATTTATCGAAAAATAAAATAGTCAATGATGATAATGGATTAGAGCCTTTGGTGAGAGAGTGTCGAATGTGCTTCGAACACTGTAAATATGATTATAAGATATATACCAATAAAAAATACAAATACAAAGGTAAAAAGGGGGAAATAGATGTATTAGTTGTTTCAGAAAAAGAAATTATTATAATAGAATGTAAAGATCCATTGCATCCTACTAGTAATTTTGAAATGCGTGCAACTTTCGAACATATAGAAAAAGCGTCAAAACAATTAGATGATTCAAAGGAAGCATTTGAAGATGATGGATTCCGTAAAAAATTTTTAAAAGATAGTCTTAAAATGGATGGAAAACGCAGGAGTATTCGTACATGTATTGTTTTAGGAAATCGAATGTTTTCAATATGGTCTGAATCCAAACATCCAATAAGGAATGTCAAAGAATTAAATATGATTTTAAATACAGGTGTGATAGTAGGAGATTTTGTAAAATGGAGAATTTGGAAAGAACAAGATTATTCACATGATGATTTAATAGATTTTTTGAATCCAAAAGGGAAGTTTATATCGCTTATGAATTCTTCAATGGAAAAATATGATAAAAGAATAAAACTTAATGGAAAGACACTTGTATATGAGTCATACAGATTAAATATGGCTACGCTTTATTTGAAGTGTGATGAAGAACTTCGGCTGTTAGAAAAAGATGAGAAAAAGTGGAGTGAGTTTTTTGAGGAATATAAAAAAGAGCAGGAAGAATTAATGAAGAAAAGAGCAGTTTGAGAAGAGATTAGATATAATTGTTTGTTACATATTGCGTAATGATAATAAAGGAAGAGAAGTATATATAATAATGAGAATAGAAATTAATTTTTGGAATTCGGATTCAATACTTAAAGGATTATCGCAGATATATAATGTGCCGGAAGACAGTATTATTCAGTTGATGGTAGAGTTTGGTGATCAAAGTGAGTTATTGTCAGCTTTTTTTGAAAGATATAATATTCAACCGGATGTGCATAGTCTTGAGGGAGTATTTGTTCGATGTAAAGTGATAGGAAAATATCCTGACCAAGATCTGCTAAAAAAGGAAGGTCTTATGTCTTTAATGGAATTATTAAAAAGAGAAGAATCCTTCTTGGTACGTTTTTTGAAAGGAGAAGGAATTCGGATAGATGTAGAAGAATTGACCTTTCAATTTCACGAAAAGATAATTAAAATTGATCCCCAAAGTAATTTGGGTAACAAATTATGTTATGATAATGGAGAAATTGAAGCGTTTTATTATGCATCTGATAGTTGTATGATTGAATATTCAGTTGTTAAGCAATATCCAGAAATTTTGTTAACAATGGATTCGTTTATAGAGGAGAATTTTGGAAAGAACAGTAGCCTTGGAAATAAGTGGAGTAAGTTGACGGCTGGGTTTGATATGATTTCTTTTTATGTGAACATGAATGATACAACGTATATTACTGGACGTTCTGATGATTGGAGGGATGCTTTTGTGTATGAAGAGTATTATAAAGAAAAATATTTATACACGGATTCGTATCCAAAAGTATTATATATGAATCTATGGTTGTTAGCTGTTGGCTTTGAATGTTTGCGTGGGGAGTTGAATAACGAATGCTGCTTGGGCATTCGGAATGATATTTTAATACCATATAGCGATTTGCAAATTATACATTATGAGAAGTAAATAAACGAGGTGGCTGCCAAAGGATAATATTTTCTGTTTATGTAATTTTACATATATTGGGGGATCTATATTACTTGCGATATTTTTATACATAAAGCAGTACCGCTATGCCTATTGTTGATATTTGTGTTAGCTTTATTTTTTGTACATATTGGAAATATCGAAAGAATTATGTTTTGGGCGTTTATAGCAGGTAATGTTTTGTACTATATGATCGGAGTAATTTTGGCATTTGTATGTAAGGACAACCGGGTATTTTGTAATATATCTGCCCGGTCACAGTCTTTTTGAAGCCTACGAGCTATTTCTCCATAATTCGCATAAAATGTGACGACAGTAAATGTATTTCCTGTGGTAAATGCAAAAGGATTTGTCCAATGGGAGTGGATGTTACGGATAATTCAAAAAAAGGGTGAATGGTACGGAGTGTATATTGTGTATGGAATGTGTGAAGAATTATCCGGTAGATGCGTTGTAATAGAAAAAGTATTTTTAAATTTCTAAAGAAAAATTCGACAAATGGCGACGGTTTTTTTTGGATTATGTGTATATATAATTAGAGATAACATTTTAATAATTTATGCAAAAGACTGGTGAATATTTTGAAAAAAGATAGAAAAGGTAAACGAACGAATATTAGAAAAAAACTTCAGGAAATTATAGTGATAGTAGGCACATTTTGTGCAAGTGCAACTGTAATGGGAATTATTGCCATTATGACTTTTGGGGTTGACAGAGTCAAGAATGTTACAGATTATATGCTACATCACCGAAAGCCAAGTATTGTTGCAGAAAAAACAGAAGTTAATTATTTGAAACAGCAGGAATTGGAACAGGATAATTTCTATCCATTATTTTCGCAAGAATTAGTTCCGGGAATTCATTACAATTTGGCAAGAACGTGTGCTACACAAGTTTATATTACAAATCATTATAAGAGTGAAATTGTATTAAGCAAAATCAGATTTGTAGCAGAAGATATTGAAAAAATAAATGAGCCAGTTGTATATGTGGATGTCATTGAAAATGATGGGTATGTATCCTTGAAGTTTACGAATGTTGGATGGAGAACAACTGGAGATTTTCATGCTAAGCTAAAGGGTGTCGAAGAAGATTTAACTGATTATTTTAATGAAGATAAATTGAAGTTGGATGTAAAGAATTTAAAGCCTAAAGAATTTGTTGAAGTGAAAATATGGGAAGATAAGGATTTGAAAAATCATCCGGAAGAGTATAAAACGATTCCGTTTACGGTGGAATGTATGAAAGGTAATCAAGAACTGGATGTCAGATATTCATTGGAAATAAAGAAAGAATATATGTCATATGTTACATTTGACATATATGAAGGAAAACTGCAGAGATTAGGCAGAGGTGGAGAAGCGGGATTTTTATATGGAATACCGATTAATACAAACAAAAAGAAGTATGTCTATAAAGAAACTATTGAGGAGTATATAGAGCCGGAAGAGATAGTTACATTTCCAATATGTTTTTTTCCTGAACAATCATGCAATATGAGATTTCATATTGAATTCGAGGCAAGATATGGAGCAAAGAAAATAGAATTAAAAACAGAACCGATAGAAATGACTTTTGAAACATATTCCTTGGATGAGAATGTTGATATAACGAAATTGACACAAAATGAAATGGATGCAGCGAAGCAAGAGGAAGGAACTGTGTATGGATTGACTTATCCGTACACTGGAAAGCTAGTTAGAAGAAGTCAATAATGTCATGAAGTCCAGTGGGGACGGGGAATGATGGCTTTTTGTGTGTCCCTTGGGGTTATTATTCTATTATAAAGCAAGTGGCTCATCGTGACCGGAATGGGGGACTCAATGTAAAACGTAATCGTGGCTCACCTGCACCGGACAGGGGGCTCATTTTAGCACAGATTATTTATGGAATTTTTTATGTATTCCGGGGTGGCATATGGGATGTATTGTGGACACAAAACTGAGCTGTTTCTGGATAATTTATGTGATCAAGAATCGGACAATTTAAGAGATCATAAACAATACATTCTTGCACATTAACAATATCAAATCATTATAATTTTATAAGGGAAATTGACTATATGAAGAAAGCGATAATTACTTGTTCCAATTCTACAATTGAATTATACGAATTTGTCGAAGACTTTTATCTGGTATCTCAAAAAGCAAATACAGCATTGGAATTACTTCGACAAGGCTTGCCTACATGGGTTTCGCCGGAAAAATATGATGAAATGAAGATCTCTCTATGGGTATATAATGATACAAGAGCTAATGCATTGTGTCATTATGAAAACGGAGAAAATTATATAGCGTTATCTGTGGGCCTATTAACAGCGTTTTGGAATGAAGTTGAAGATTTTGTTAGTCAGGATAATTTGACTTCGGTTTTTAAAATTAGTGAAGAAAATCGACCAATTTTTATGGATAATGTATATTTTTACATGCTCAATTTTACCATTGCGCATGAGTATGGACATATAGCACATGGACATCTTAGAGAACAAAAAGGTGAAAAAAGTATTGATGAGACGTTTAGAATGTCAGATGTAGCTAATGATAAAGACCGAAAGGCAAAGAATTGGAATACACAGTTAAAAGAATATGATGCGGATTCTTTTGCGGTAACAATACAAGCGGTATTGTTTTTGCAGCAATGGCAGGAGGATATAAGTGTAAATCTTGCAAATTTTGATAAGATGTTTATAGCAAATTATCTTTGTTTCCGAACATTTGCAGAAAAAACAGGAAGAAAATTTGCTGATTATTTTGATAAAAGTATTGATGAATATGATCATCCGCATCCTGGAATAAGAATGTATTATTCCTATATTCATTATTCTTACTGGATAGGAAGATTTCGAGATTTTGGAGAAGATACAATGACAATTCTTGGAAGTGGCAGCGATGCAGTTATTTCATATGAGAAAAATGTGTTGGGAAAAGAAAAAATTAAGGAATGCTATTATTCAGTTGCATTCGCTGAAAAAGGTGCGCAACATGTTATGAATCTTCATAATGGATGGCAAGAGAAGATTGAGCATTTTAATGAGTATGCTTATATGGAAATTGAAAAAATGGATACAATAGATAGCATGCCAGTTTCATTAGACAAAAATGGGAATTTTGTAAATAAGAATTAAAAGTTTGTGTATTATAGCATATTCCTTTAAGTACATAACAGAGCGGAAAAATATGATAGCTTGCAAATGTCATCATGAAGGACAAAAAGCGGCGGCAGATCCTGACGAAAGGATGTGCCGCCGCTTTTTTGAAAAAGAATTAATCTCTCTGGAATAAATCGCGGGTATATACTTTATCTTTCACATCATCAAGAGATGAGTTATAACGATTGGCGATGATAGCCTGTGACATTTCTTTGAATTTATTCAAATCATTCACAACTTTGCTGCCAAAGAAGGTTGTGCCGTCTTCAAGAGTTGGTTCGTATACAATGACAGTGGCGCCTTTTGCTTTAATTCGTTTCATGACTCCCTGGATACTGCTCTGACGGAAGTTATCAGAGTTGCTCTTCATAGTAAGGCGGTAAACGCCGATGACGCATTCTTTTTCCTGATCAGCGGAGTAATCCCCATGATTATTATAATCATAATAACCGGCAAGGCTGAGTACACGGTCTGCAATAAAATCTTTCCTTGTACGGTTACTTTCCACAATCGCAGACATCATAT
>OHMN01001483.1_pt1 | contig 14700 bp, 11 predicted proteins | sample 1569361 | NCBI WGS metagenome assembly OHMN01 (sample SAMEA3541508, study PRJEB24748) | human gut metagenome | biome: human gut; feature: human-associated habitat; material: faeces | place: China | collected 2012
CGCATCAGGCACTGAATGCCGGATGCGGCGTGACCGCCTTATCCGGCCTACGGTTCTGTGCTCGGGTCTTGTAGGCCTGATAAGACGCGCCAGCGTCGCATCAGGCAAAAAACGGCAACGAACACAACAAACACAGCCTCACCTGGCATCAAATTTATGAGGAAAAAATGAAATTACTTATTCTGGGCAACCACACTTGCGGCAATCGTGGCGACAGCGCCATCCTGCGCGGCTTACTTGATGCCATCAACATCCTCAATCCACATACCGAAGTGGACGTGATGAGCCGCTATCCGGTCAGTTCTTCCTGGCTGCTCAACCGCCCGGTAATGGGCGATCCGCTGTTCCTGCAAATGAAACAACACAACAGCGCGGCGGGCGTTGTCGGGCGCGTTAAAAAAGTCCTCCGTCGCCGCTATCAGCACCAGGTATTGCTCTCACGCGTCACCGACACTGGCAAGCTGCGTAATATCGCCATCGCCCAGGGATTCACCGACTTCGTGCGCCTGCTGTCAGGTTACGACGCCATTATTCAGGTCGGCGGATCGTTTTTTGTCGATCTCTACGGCGTGCCACAGTTTGAACATGCGCTTTGCACATTTATGGCGAAAAAGCCGCTGTTTATGATTGGTCACAGCGTCGGCCCCTTCCAGGATGAGCAATTTAACCAACTGGCGAACTACGTTTTTGGTCACTGCGACGCGCTGATCCTGCGCGAATCGGTCAGCCTTGATCTGATGAAACGCAGCAATATCACCACCGCAAAAGTGGAACATGGCGTCGATACCGCATGGCTGGTCGATCACCACACCGAAGATTTCACCGCCAGCTATGCCGTTCAACACTGGCTGAACGTTGCCGCACAACAGAAAACGGTAGCAATTACCCTGCGCGAACTGGCACCGTTCGACAAACGTCTCGGCACCACTCAGCAAGCGTATGAAAAAGCCTTTGCCGGGGTGGTCAATCGCATTCTCGACGAAGGCTATCAGGTGATTGCGCTCTCCACCTGTACGGGCATCGACAGCTATAACAAAGACGACCGCATGGTGGCGCTCAACCTGCGCCAGCACATCAGCGATCCTGCCCGTTACCACGTGGTGATGGATGAACTCAACGATCTGGAAATGGGCAAAATTCTCGGTGCCTGTGAACTCACCGTCGGTACGCGCCTGCACTCTGCCATTATCTCGATGAACTTTGCCACTCCGGCGATTGCCATCAACTATGAACATAAATCCGCCGGGATTATGCAGCAGCTGGGGCTGCAAGAGATGGCGATTGATATCCGTCATTTACTGGACGGCAGCCTGCAAGCGATGGTTGCGGATACCTTAGGCCAGCTTCCGGTGCTGAACGCTCGACTTAACGAAGCCGTCAGTCGCGAACGTCAGACGGGAATGCAGATGGTGCAGTCTGTACTGGAACGCATCGGAGAGGTGAAATGAAGGTCGGCTTCTTTTTACTGAAATTTCCGCTGTCGTCGGAAACCTTCGTCCTCAATCAAATTACCGCGTTTATTGATATGGGCTTTGAGGTGGAGATTCTCGCGTTGCAAAAAGGCGACACCCAGAACACCCACACGGCATGGACGAAATACAACCTTGCCGCCAGAACCCGCTGGTTACAGGACGAACCTACGGGCAAATTGGCGAAGCTGCGCCACCGCGCCAGCCAGACCTTACGCGGCATTCATCGTAAAAATACCTGGCAGGCGCTCAACCTCAAACGCTATGGTGCTGAGTCGCGAAACCTGATTTTGTCTGCCATTTGCGGCCAGGTCGCAACACCGTTTCATGCCGATGTCTTTATCGCTCATTTTGGCCCGGCGGGGGTAACCGCAGCAAAACTACGCGAACTGGGTGTCATTCGCGGCAAAATTGCCACTATTTTCCACGGCATTGATATTTCCAGTCGGGAAGTGCTCAACCATTACACTCCCGAATATCAACAACTGTTTCGCCGTGGCGACCTGATGTTACCAATAAGCAATCTGTGGGCCGGAAGGCTGCAAAAAATGGGCTGCCCGAGGGAAAAAATTGCCGTATCGCGCATGGGCGTGGACATGACGCGTTTTAGCCCGCGTCCGGTGAAAGCGCCCGCAACGCCGCTGGAAATCATTTCCGTCGCACGCTTAACCGAGAAAAAAGGCCTGCATGTGGCGATCGAAGCCTGCCGTCAGTTGAAAGAGCAGGGCGTGGCATTTCGCTATCGCATCCTCGGCATTGGCCCGTGGGAACGACGCCTGCGCACCCTCATCGAACAATATCAACTGGAAGATGTGGTGGAGATGCCGGGCTTTAAACCGAGCCACGAAGTGAAAGCGATGCTCGACGACGCGGATGTCTTCCTGTTGCCATCGGTAACGGGCGCGGATGGTGATATGGAAGGCATTCCAGTGGCGCTAATGGAAGCGATGGCGGTCGGCATTCCAGTAGTTTCTACTCTGCATAGCGGAATACCGGAACTGGTGGAGGCCGATAAATCCGGCTGGCTGGTGCCTGAGAACGATGCTCGCGCACTGGCACAACGTCTGGCGGCATTTAGCCAACTGGACACTGACGAACTGGCTCCGGTTGTCAAACGTGCGCGCGAAAAAGTCGAACACGATTTTAACCAGCAGGTGATCAATCGAGAACTCGCCAGCTTGCTGCAGGCTTTATAGAGGAGAACGCATGCCATTTAAAAAACTCTCCCGACGCACGTTCCTGACGGCAAGCTCGGCGCTTGCCTTCCTCCATACCCCTTTCGCTCGCGCACTTCCCGCCCGACAAAGCGTTAACATTAACGACTACAACCCACACGACTGGATCGCCTCATTTAAACAAGCCTTCGGCGAAGGGCAAACGGTCGTCGTGCCTGCCGGATTGGTTTGCGACAATATCAACACCGGCATCTTCATTCCTCCTGGCAAAACGTTACACATCCTTGGAAGCCTGCGCGGCAACGGCAGAGGGCGATTTGTCTTACAGGACGGCAGCCAGGTGACAGGGGAGGAGGGCGGCAGTATGCATAACATCACCCTGGATGTGCGCGGCTCTGACTGCACCATCAAAGGGCTGGCGATGAGCGGCTTTGGCCCGGTAACGCAGATTTATATCGGCGGCAAAAACAAACGGGTCATGCGCAACCTGACCATCGATAACCTGACCGTTAGCCACGCTAATTACGCCATCTTACGCCAGGGATTTCATAACCAGATTATCGGTGCCAACATCACCAACTGTAAATTTAGTGATTTACAGGGCGACGCTATTGAATGGAACGTGGCGATTAACGACAGTGATATTTTGATCTCCGACCACGTTATTGAGCGCATCAACTGTACCAACGGCAAAATCAACTGGGGCATCGGCATAGGCCTTGCGGGAAGTACCTACGATAACAACTACCCGGAAGACCAGGCAGTGAAAAACTTTGTCGTGGCGAATATCACGGGATCGGATTGTCGGCAGTTGATCCATGTTGAAAATGGTAAACATTTTGTTATTCGTAATATCAAAGCCCGCAATATCACGCCGGATTTCAGTAAGAAAGCAGGTATTGATAACGCCACAGTCGCTATTTACGGTTGTGACAATTTCGTGATTGATAATATTGAAATGATTAATAGCGCCGGAATGTTAATCGGCTATGGGGTAATTAAAGGCAAATATCTCTCGATACCGCAAAATTTCCGAGTGAATAATATTCAACTGGATAATACCCACCTTGCTTATAAATTGCGCGGTATCCAAATCTCTGCCGGGAATGCCGTCTCCTTTGTGGCACTGACTAACATTGAGATGAAGCGTGCCTCGCTGGAGCTACACAACAAGCCGCAACATCTTTTTATGCGTAATATCAAAGTGATGCAGGAATCCTCTGTTGGACCAGCATTGAGCATGAACTTCGACATGCGCAAAGACGTTCGCGGCGTCTTTATGGCGAAAAAAGAAACACTGCTGTCTCTTGCAAATGTTCATGCGGTGAATGAGAAAGGACAAAGCTCCGTCGATATCGACAGGGTTAATCACCATATTGTTAATGTGGAAAAGATTAACTTTAGATTGCCGGAACGGAGAGAGTAGATTTGCGACCATTCCTGGAAAAATGGAGCCATACTTAGGAACAATGCTACTGCAATCCACAACGAAGCGGCGTAACATCACAAGTAATTCAGTAATCAATTCAGGGTAATTGATACTGGCGAAAAAAATCGAACAAGCTATAATTCAGCAACCATTTTACAGGTGGATGAAATAATGACGAATTTAAAAGCAGTTATTCCTGTAGCGGGTCTTGGGATGCATATGTTGCCTGCCACTAAGGCGATTCCCAAAGAGATGCTACCGATCGTCGACAAGCCAATGATTCAGTACATTGTTGACGAGATTGTGGCTGCAGGGATCAAAGAAATCCTCCTGGTAACTCACGCGTCCAAGAACGCGGTCGAAAACCACTTCGACACCTCTTATGAGTTAGAGTCTCTCCTTGAACAGCGCGTGAAGCGTCAGCTGCTGGCGGAAGTGCAGTCCATCTGTCCACCGGGCGTGACCATTATGAACGTGCGTCAGGGCGAACCCTTAGGTTTAGGCCACTCCATTTTGTGTGCACGACCCGCCATTGGTGACAACCCATTTGTCGTGGTATTGCCAGACGTTGTGATCGACGATGCCAGTGCCGACCCGCTGCGTTACAACCTTGCTGCCATGATTGCACGTTTCAATGAAACGGGCCGCAGCCAGGTGCTGGCAAAACGTATGCCGGGTGACCTCTCTGAATACTCGGTCATCCAGACCAAAGAGCCGCTGGACCGTGAAGGTAAAGTCAGTCGCATCGTCGAATTTATCGAAAAACCGGATCAGCCGCAGACGCTGGACTCAGATATCATGGCCGTGGGCCGTTATGTGCTTTCTGCCGATATTTGGCCGGAACTTGAACGCACTCAGCCTGGTGCATGGGGGCGTATTCAGCTGACTGATGCCATTGCCGAACTGGCGAAAAAACAGTCCGTTGATGCCATGATGATGACTGGTGACAGCTACGACTGCGGTAAAAAAATGGGTTATATGCAGGCGTTCGTGAAGTATGGACTACGCAACCTGAAAGAAGGGGCGAAGTTCCGTAAAGGGATTGAGAAGCTGTTAAGCGAATAATGAAAATCTGACCGGATGTAACGGTTGATAAGAAAATTATAACGGCAGTGAAGATTCGTGGCGAAAGTAATTTGTTGCGAATATTCCTGCCGTTGTTTTATATAAACAATCAGAATAACAACAAGTTAGCAATAGGATTTTAATCAAAGTTTTCCAGGATTTTCCTTGTTTCCAGAGCGGATTGGTAAGACAATTAGCGTTTGAATTTTTCGGGTTTAGCGCGAGTGGGTAACACTCGTCACATCGTAGGCATGCATGCAGTGCTCTGGTAGCTGTAAAGCCAGGGGCGGTAGCGTGTGTAAAAACACATTAACATTATTTTGATGGATACGTGTGAAATTAAATACGACTTTAAATAAAAATATTTTATATTTAGCTGTTGTCCAAGGAAGTTCATATATTCTACCATTAATTACTTTTCCTTATTTAGTGAGAGTGTTAGGGCCCGAGTTATTTGGGGTGCTAGGTTTTTGTCAGGCATCAATGCAATACCTAGTGTTATTAACTGATTATGGATTTAATTGGACGGCAACTCAGCAAGTAGCTAAAAATAAAAAAGATATTGAAAAATTAACTAGGATTTTTTGGTCTGTTTTTTTTGCAAAAATATTCTTGGCAAGTCTTGCGTTTATATTTTTAGCTGCATGTTGTTTTCTTATTGAAAAATATAAGGAACTGTGGGTTGTATTATTTTCATTTAGTCCCTTGGTATTGGGGAATGTGATTTATCCTGTATGGTTTTTCCAAGGTATGGAAAAAATGAAATGGATAACTATATGTACTATTACGGCTCGATGCTTAGTGATACCTTTAACATTCATCTTTGTTAAAAATGGACAAGACGTATGGGTTGCTGCCCTTATCCAAGGGGCGGTTAACTTATTAGCAGGCCTAATGGGATTATGTTTGATTAGGAAAAAAAGATGGGTTGATACGATTATTGTTGATTATAATGATATTAAACAGTGCTTAAAGGATGGTTGGCATGTATTTATTTCAACATCAGCTATAAGTCTTTATACAACAAGCACTACTGTGATTCTCGGATTTGTCTCGGGCCCAATAGCTGTTGGTTATTTTAATGTGGCTAATACGATACGTAATGCTGCTCAGGGGTTACTTAACCCAATTACTCAAGCTATATATCCTCGCATTAATGCTATGTATGATAGTGACTATCCCCAGGCGATTCTATTAATAAAAAAAACGCTACGTTATGTAGGTGCATTGGCCTTGTTGGGTTCAATTTTTTTATATATGTTAGCCCCAACGATAATTAATATAGGTGTTGGATATGATTATGAACAAGCTATATCTATACTGCGCTGGATGTCTTTTTTACCATTTATTATTGTTTTAAGTAATATTTTTGGTGTGCAAACAATGCTTGTTCATAATTTTAAAAAAGAATTTAGCAGAATATTGGTAATTAGTGGGGTGACAAATCTTATAATTATTTACCCATTAATTCGTTTATTTTCTGGTGATGGTGCGGCTATTTCACTATTAATAACGGAATTAATGGTATCGACGTTAATGTATTTATTTTTACGCTCGAAAAAAATTCATTTAATTTACTAACAGGAGAGCAAATGTACGACTATCTTATCGTTGGAGCTGGTTTATTTGGGGCGGTTTGTGCTCACGAACTTAATAAAAAAGGGAAAAAAACGCTTGTTATTGATAGAAGAGACCATATTGCAGGTAATGCATATACCGAAAATAATGATGGCATTCAGGTACATAAGTATGGTGCTCATATTTTCCATACCAATGATAAACAAATATGGGAATATGTAAATTCATTTGTCGAGTTTAATCGGTTTACTAACTCTCCTCTCGCGAGTTATAAAAATAAACTTTATAATTTGCCATTTAATATGAATACATTCTATCAACTTTGGGGTGTTAAAACACCAACAGACGCCATAGATATTATCAATGAGCAACGTAAAGTTTTAAATGGTAAAGTTCCTAGTAATCTTGAAGAAAAGGCAATATCTCTAGTCGGTTATGATATTTATGAAAAATTGATAAAAGGCTATACTGAAAAACAGTGGGGCAGAAAAGCAACAGACCTTCCTGCATTTATTATTAATCGATTGCCAGTCCGCTTTACTTTTGATAATAATTATTTCTCTGATCGTTACCAAGGTATTCCTATTGGGGGGTATACTAATCTGGTAGCAAAAATGCTTGAAGGAGTGGAAGTTAATTTAGGTTTGGATTTTTTAAAAGATAAAGAATATTATTCAAAACTAGCCAAGAAAATAATATTCACAGGACCGATTGATGAGTTTTTTGATTATTGCTTTGGTATGTTAGAATATAGATCACTTCGATTTGAAACGGAAACATTAGATATAGATAATTTTCAAGGTAACGCCGTTATAAATTATACAGAGTCAACGGTTCCATATACAAGAATAATTGAGCATAAACATTTTGATCCAGTAGAAACTTTACACACTGTGATAACAAAAGAATATCCAGCAGAATGGTGTAAAGGTGATGAGCCTTATTATCCAGTTAATGATGTTAAAAATATGAGTTTATTCAAAAAATACAAGGAGTTAGCAGATAAAAGTAATGTGATTTTTGGGGGGCGTTTAGGCGAATATAAATATTATGATATGCACCAGGTTATTCGCTCGGCTTTAAATTGTTCTAATGCATTAATAGAAAGTGACGCAAAATGATAAAGAAAAAAGTAATAGCTATTATTGTCACATTCAACAGGAAGAATTATTTATTAAGGACAATTAACTCATTATATCAGCAGACTTATAAAGTCGATGAGATTATTTGTGTGGATAATTGTAGTACAGATGGGACGCAAAAATATCTTCTGGATAATGATATTATTGGAAGAAAAAATTTCCATTATTACAATACAGGAGCAAATCTTGGTGGGGCAGGAGGATTTAAATATGGAATAGACTGTCTCAAAGACTTCGAATATGAACATGTGTGGCTCATGGATGACGATGTCGAACTCGAATCTAACTGTTTAGAAATTTTAATTAGTAGTGACCATTCCAGTAAAGGAATAGTACAGCCAACTAGATATTATGAGGACGGTGAGTTTTTTTCCTATGATTATAAATATTTTAACTTTAAGAACCCATTGAGGGAGTTTAAGTTAGGAAGGGTCACCTCTGAAGATATAGAAAATAATGAGAGCATTAAAATTGCAGCTGTTCCTTTTGAAGGTCCTTTAATTGCTTCAGATGTTATTAATGCTATAGGTAATGTGAATGATGAATACTTTATCATAGCTGATGATACAGATTATTCTATAAGAGCTAGCCGAGCTGGATTTTATTGTTTCCTGATCCCTGAGGCAAAATTGAAGAGGTTAATAAAACCTTGTTCAGGTCAAGATCCAAGCTGGAAAGTGTTTTTTTTTCACCGAAATGTAACTTTAGTCGACAAATATTATGCACCTAAATATGTGCTATATATTAGGGCTTGTGTTAGGGTTATGAGATATGTTATTACGGTTTCTAAAAGGAAGAAAACGATAAGCAATTTTGTGGCTATGATACATGGGGTTCTAGCAGCAATGAAAAATGATATTACAAACAACATAACTGACATACAAAAAAAATATGCAGATAAAAAATAATATTAACGACTTGACTATAGCTATATCGACGTATGGCGAAAGAATAGTTAATGCGAAGAAAATTGCTTTGGAATTTAGTCGGAATGGTTTCAGAGTTGATATTATACATCAGGCTGATAACCCAGATATCATTGAGGAAGAGATAATAGATAATAAACAAATAAGGTATTTTTATCAGAACAGTAAAGGTGTAACAAAAAGTAGAAATTATGCTATAGATGTTTGTACAACCAAATATATTTGGTTTATGGATGATGATATTACTTTTGATTATGATAATATTCATCAGTTGTATGGAGTTTTAAAAAAAATTAATTGTGATAATGTTTCCGTGTGTTTAACAAGAATTAAAGATGAAAATGGTCAACCTCGGAAAAAATACCCTCAAAGCGGCAAAATATATAATAAAAGAAAAATTATATCGGTTGGTACTATAGAGATAATTGCAGATGCAACCTTTCTCAAGAGGAATGATATAAAATTTGATGAAAATTTTGGCGCTGGAGCTGCTTATCCAGTGGGAGATGAAGCGTTGTTTTTAAATGATGTATTAGATAGCAATGGTTCAATTTATCATTTTGATTTATACTTTCTTTTTCATCCTAAGGATTCTAGTGGAATATATAGAAGTAAACTTCATTTTTACAGCAAAGGTATAGTTTTTAGACGACTGTATGGTGTTATAGGATTATTCTATATATTGTATTTGATTTTGTTCCGATTTAATTTTTTTAAAGAGGTGTCGTCTTTATATTTACTTAAAGGGTACATAGTTGGTGGAAGGCGATAATGAGAAATATCTTAAACTCAACCATTGGTATATTTATTGTTTTTACTATATTCTTTCCATTAAGTCCGTTTGTTTTTTCGAGTGGTAATGCAGGTGCTTTGACAACAATTTGCTCAATAATAATAATTTTTTTATTATTACAACAGAAAATAAATGTGACTAATAATCTATATATGCTTTTATTTCCTGTTTTGTTATCATTTATAATCTCAGCCTTATATTGGCAAGAGATTATGTTGTTAAATTATCCTAAGTATTTAATATTTTCCATAATAATTGTTTCTTTATTACAAAAAAACATCGTATATATTATTGGTAAATATTCAACATTTGTTATAGTATTCGCTTTGTGTTGCGCTGTTATTGGATTTATATATGCAGCAATCGGCGGGAGTGCGATTTATACAATAACAAATCCCAATGGACGTGAGTTTTATTTTTATCTAACAACATTTACGGTTACTAATTATTCTGGATTCATTAGACCGTCAGCATTTTTTGATGAGCCTGGGGCCTTATCATTCTATATATGCTTTGTAGTGATGCTTCGTGAAATATTGTGGCCAAGAAAGAGAGCATTAAATTTTGCTTTACTTGCGTTCGGAATTGTTACTCTAAGTCTGGCACATATAGTGTTTACAATTCTGTATATTATCTATTGTCTTATTACCAAACCAACCACGAAATTAATAGTTGGTCTTGTAATAATTCTAATATTATCATTTGTTTTTTTGGCAGTACTACCAAATAAAGATGTTGTATTCGAGTATTTAATTTCTCGTTCATCTAGTGATACAGATGGACAGGGGCGATCAGCACTTCTTCAAGCCGCAATTGACACCTTGCAAAATGCAGGTGTTGGATTATACATTTTTGGAATTGATTCTAACTGCTTAGTAAATTATGATGAAGCATGTCGCTATATTTATCCAAGAATGGGAGAGAACATTTTATCTCCAGTTGTTTTTGGGGGCTTATTAACATCATGGCTGTTCTATTTTTCTTATATATATGTAGGTTACAAAAGTTTAAGAAAGTTCATTCCTAATTTTATAATTTTTTCTTTTTTATTATTGTATTTGCAACGACCATATATTTACTTATTATCATATTCATTCATGTTTATGATCGCATTGCGACTAAGTATAGGTTTTTTTGATAAGGAAAAATAAAATGAGCTCTAGGCCATTAATAGATGTTGTCATTACTAGTTATAATAGATTGAATCTATTGCTATTAGCTTTAGAATCAGTCCTTTTTCAAAAAGTTCATGTTAATACAATCATCATTGTGGATGACAATTCATCATTTACAAAAGATGATTTTTTTGATAAAGCAAAAAAAATTATTGAAAATGATAATACTGAAATAATTTTCCATAAAAATGATAAAAACTATGGTGCATGTTATTGCAGAAACCTTGGTGCTAATTTATCCAAGGCCGAACTAATAGCGTTTCTGGATGATGATGATAGCTGGGATCCTAATCATTTAAATTCACTTGTTGACTGTTTTCATGAACATGTTGTACTTGCATATAGCGGAAAAAATATAATTAATTACCAAACAGGGAAAATAAGACGATCTTTGTCAAAGATCCAGGATGATAATCAATACGAACAAATGCTTAGAAAAAATTATCCGGGTTCGACTTCGTCTATTCTTGTTAAGAAAAGTGCATTAATGGCAGTAAATGGTTTTGATGTGTCATTACCAGCAATCCAGGATTATGATTTTTATCTTAGAATATGCCGTCTTGGACTACTAAAAAGTAGCGGCATGTATACCCTCAATTATAGGAATGATACTCCGCTTAAAATAACTAATCAATTACAAAAAGCTAGAGCAGCATATAATATAATAATCCAAAAATATCATGGTCGTGAAAGAATGATTTTAAATCGCACAATTTATAAGCAAAATATAATTAAGTGCATCAGATATTTTGATTTTATATATTTGTTTAAATTTACGCGTGATTTTATTAATTTTATAGTTGAATGGAGGTAACGTGAACGAAAGGGCAAATGTAGTTGCAATAGTTGTCACATTTAAACGTAAAGAATTTTTGTGCAAAATACTTGATTCGTTGATTAGACAAACATTTCCTATAAATAAGATAATTGTTATTGATAATAATAGCTTGGATGGTACTAAAGAGTTAGTCGAAGATTTTTGTCGAATTAATACGGAAGTTAACAGAAAAATAAAATACTATGATACTGGAGAAAATTTGGGGGGGGCAGGAGGGTTTAAATGTGGTTTTGAAATTGCTAGAAATTTTGATTATTCGCATCTCTGGCTTATGGATGACGATTTGTTACCGGAAGATAATTGTCTTGAAATTCTACTCAAATGTAATATCGAGGGCATAGTCCAGCCAATTAGAATGAATATGGATGGGACTTGCGCTGAACTTTCTCCAATTAATTATGATCTTAAAAATCCGTTTCGTCTACGAGCAAAGACGAAGACAGTAGCGGATATTTACATTAAAGACAAAACTCCATACTTGTTTGATATACACAGTGTACCTTTTGAAGGCCCATTAATTACTAAAAGCGTTGTCGAGAAAATTGGTTTCCCGAACGAAAAATTCTTTATATTTAATGATGACTTGGATTATTCATTAAGAGCACGTCAAAAGAAGTTTAGGATTTGTTGTTCTTCTCAAGCCAAAGCGACGCGTTTACTGAAAAATAATATCAAAAACGATCTTTCCTCATGGAAAGGATATTATATGTTAAGAAATTATTTCTATATAATGAGAAAGTATGGGGATAATTTCATGGTCAGATTAAAACCTCATTGGGCGATATGGATATTTATTTTTTATTTCTTTTTGACTGGAAAAAAAAATATAAACAGAATATTTTCAGCTTATTTGGATTCTAAAGAGTTAACTAACTCTAAAAAATTCCGCCCTTAATAGGTTAGGTAAGGGTATAATATAATTCATGTTTATATACACCCCCTGACAGGAGTAAACAATGTCAAAGCAACAGATCGGCGTCGTCGGTATGGCAGTGATGGGGCGCAACCTTGCGCTCAACATCGAAAGCCGTGGTTATACCGTATCTATTTTCAACCGTTCCCGTGAGAAAACGGAAGAAGTGATTGCCGAAAATCCGGGCAAGAAACTGGTTCCTTACTATACGGTGAAAGAGTTTGTTGAATCTCTGGAAACGCCTCGTCGCATCCTGTTAATGGTGAAAGCAGGTGCAGGCACGGATGCTGCTATTGATTCCCTCAAGCCATACCTCGATAAAGGTGACATCATCATTGATGGTGGTAATACCTTCTTCCAGGACACCATTCGTCGTAACCGTGAGCTTTCTGCCGAAGGCTTTAATTTTATCGGTACCGGTGTTTCCGGTGGTGAAGAAGGTGCGCTGAAAGGTCCTTCCATTATGCCTGGTGGGCAGAAAGAAGCCTATGAACTGGTTGCACCGATCCTGACCAAAATCGCCGCAGCGGCTGAAGACGGTGAGCCATGCGTTACCTATATTGGTGCCGATGGTGCAGGTCACTATGTGAAGATGGTTCACAACGGTATTGAATACGGCGATATGCAGCTGATTGCTGAAGCCTATTCTCTGCTTAAAGGTGGCTTGAACCTTTCCAACGAAGAACTGGCGCAGATCTTTACCGAGTGGAATAACGGTGAACTGAGCAGCTACCTGATTGACATCACTAAAGACATCTTCACTAAAAAAGATGAAGACGGTAACTACCTGGTTGATGTGATTCTGGATGAAGCGGCTAACAAAGGTACCGGTAAATGGACCAGCCAGAGCGCGCTGGATCTCGGTGAACCGCTGTCGCTGATTACCGAGTCTGTGTTTGCACGTTATATCTCTTCTCTGAAAGATCAGCGTGTTGCCGCATCTAAAGTTCTCTCTGGCCCGCAAGCGCAGCCAGCAGGCGATAAGGCTGAGTTTATCGAAAAAGTTCGTCGTGCGCTGTATCTGGGCAAAATCGTTTCTTACGCTCAGGGCTTCTCTCAGCTGCGTGCGGCGTCTGAAGAGTACAACTGGGATCTGAACTACGGCGAAATCGCGAAGATTTTCCGTGCTGGCTGCATCATCCGTGCGCAGTTCCTGCAGAAAATCACCGATGCATATGCCGAAAATCCGCAGATCGCTAACCTGCTGCTGGCCCCGTACTTCAAGCAAATCGCCGATGACTACCAGCAGGCGCTGCGCGATGTCGTTGCTTATGCAGTACAGAACGGTATCCCGGTTCCGACCTTCGCCGCTGCGGTTGCCTATTATGACAGCTACCGTGCCGCTGTTCTGCCTGCGAACCTGATCCAGGCACAGCGTGACTATTTCGGTGCGCATACTTATAAGCGCATTGATAAAGAAGGTGTGTTCCATACTGAATGGCTGGATTAATCTGATTTAAATCAATTAACCAACACAAGGCCCGGAGAAACCCTCCGGGCTTTTTTATTATACAAAGCGGCAGGTTATGGCCTTTTTTTATAATTTATGATTAAAAAAGCGATATAATACAGAGCCGCACAGCAGGATCGCTGTCTTGACAGTTCAACCGCATCAGCGTTAAAAATCCCGCAGTAGATGAAGTTGTGGTGGTGGACTAATGACCACTCTAAATGTTTAACCGGAAGAAGTCAGAGCTAATGAAAATAACAATTTCAGGAACAGGTTATGTTGGTCTTTCAAATGGTATTCTGATTGCGCAAAACCACGAAGTGGTTGCACTGGATATCGTTCAGGCCAAAGTGGACATGCTTAACAAGAAGCAGTCACCGATTGTTGATAAGGAGATTGAAGAGTATCTGGCGACTAAAGATCTCAATTTCCGCGCTACGACAGATAAGTATGACGCGTATAAAAATGCCGATTACGTTATTATTGCCACACCTACCGATTATGATCCGAAAACAAATTATTTTAATACCTCAAGCGTGGAAGCGGTCATTCGCGATGTGACAGAAATTAATCCCAACGCGGTAATGGTGATTAAATCTACAATTCCGGTAGGTTTCACCAAATCAATTAAAGAACGTCTGGGTATCGATAACCTTATTTTCTCTCCGGAATTTCTCCGTGAAGGTAAAGCCCTTTACGATAATCTCCATCCTTCACGTATTGTCATTGGTGAGCGTTCAGAACGCG
>OHMN01001487.1_pt1 | contig 14665 bp, 7 predicted proteins | sample 1569361 | NCBI WGS metagenome assembly OHMN01 (sample SAMEA3541508, study PRJEB24748) | human gut metagenome | biome: human gut; feature: human-associated habitat; material: faeces | place: China | collected 2012
ACAAGACGGAGGGATTCCTTGCCCGTGCGAACTATGACTATAACAGCCGTTATTTCCTTTCTGCATCCGTGCGCCGCGACGGATCCTCCCGCTTTTACAAGGATTCCCGTTGGGGTACATTCTTCTCGGTAGGAGCTGGTTGGCGTATTGACGAGGAGCGTTTCATGGAAGATCTTGATTTCATCGATTTGCTTAAGTTGCGTGTCGCTTACGGTGAGGTGGGTAATGATGCCATCGGTAGCTACTATGCGTGGCAAGCGGCTTACGAGCAGGCCATGAACGGATTGGAGGCCGGTTATATCCAGCAACGTGTCGTTCGTAATAAGGATTTGCAATGGGAGGTGTCTCGCAATGGCGATGTGGCGTTAGAGTTTGAGTTGTTTAAAAGCCGTTTGTCGGGTAGTGTAGAGTATTTCGATCGCCGTTCCAGCAACTTATTGTTCTCGATCCCGCAAGCACCGGATACGGGTACTACCAGCGCATATAAGAATGCAGGTACGATGTACAATCGAGGTGTGGAAGTTGATTTGAACGGAAGAATCATCCAGACGAAGGATTGGACGTGGTCTGTGGGAATTAACGCTACATGGTTGAAAAATCGGATTACCTCTTTGCCGGTAGAACCTTATAACAGCGGAGTACATCGGGTGGAAGAGGGACATTCGCGCTATGAGTTTTATCTTCGCCAGTGGGCGGGAGTAGATCCTGCTACCGGAAACTCTATCTATGTGCCGGATCCGGAACTGACGGTGGAGTCTGTCGACCTGGTAGAGGTGGATGGAAAAACATATACGACTAACGTGAATGAGGCCATTTATGATTGGGCCGGAGAATCTACACCGAAGGTATCGGGAGGTCTTAATACGAACGTATCTTGGAAGAATCTTTCTTTAAGCCTGTTGTTTAACTTCCAGCTAGGTGGCAAGATGTATGATGTAGGATATTCTGATTTGATGACACAGCCTTCAGGATCCGCATCCTTGACTTCCAACAAGCATGTGGATATCTTGAATCGTTGGCAGAAACCGGGCGATGTCACGAATGTGCCTCGCATCGAGGATTTCGCAGATACGAATATGAATGCGGGAACTTCTACTCGTTGGTTGATCAGCTCGAATATGTTGGAGTTGGCTTCCGCTACTTTGAGCTATGATCTGCCGAAGCAATGGCTGGAGAAGGTTTCCATGCAAGGACTCCGGGTATATGCGTCAGGAGAGAATCTATTCTTGCTGACGAAACGAAAAGGTATTTTCCCTCGTTCAAACATATTCTCAGGATATAGTGGTAATGCGGATGTTTATTTGCCTGCGAGAGTATTTACTTTTGGTTTGAATCTTACTTTTTAAATCATGTTCAATATGAAAAATATATATATAGTAGTGTTGCTATCTCTTGTGGTATTATTCAATGGCTGCAAGGAGGATTTTTTGGAGACAACTTCCACACAAACGGTGGATGAGCAAGCAGTGTTCAATGATACCCAATCGGCTATGTTGGCTGTAAATGGCTTGCATAAATTGATGTGGACGGGTGATCTGTCTAGTTCGGCTTTTTATGGCGGTTACGATATGTTGATGATTTGGTATGAGGTGATGGGGGATGATTTGGTATATACGTACAGCAATGCGCAGTTCCAAAAGCAGGCTCAATGGTCGAGCCATCGGAATGCGACGATCGGTAGTGCGACCCATTTTTATCGCTTGTTGCAATATTTTATCTCTAACAGTAGTATGATTATCGATAATATCGATGCTGCGGAAGGTTTGGAGAGCGAGAGGAATTATATCAAGGGGCAAGCCCATTTTTACCGGGCTTTCGCCTATTTCACGATGGTACAGATGTATGGCGGCCGTTATAAGGCAGAGGGCGATAACACGCAATTGGGTGTGGTAATTCGTAACGATAACTCAACGGAGCCGAGAGCGAGAGCTTCTGTAGAGGAGGTGTATACGCAGATCAATGAGGATATCGACTTGGCGATCCAATTATTGGGTGCTACGGAGGAGAAACGGACTAATAAGTCGCATATTGATTTGCACGTGGCTCGCGGTTTGAAGGCTCGTATCTTATTGACGCAAGGTAAATGGTTGGAAGCGGCTGAAATGGCTAAATTGGTCGTTGATCTATCAGGAGCCAAATTGCAAGATGATACCTATACGACATTGAATGATCGTTTTAGCGATCAATCAAATACAGAATGGTTGTGGGGATCGAATCCTTTGTTGCAGCAAGCTCCGAACTTGACTCACTTCCATGGATATATGTCGAATGAGATCATTTCGTATAATGGCAATACCCCTCGTGCGATTTATAATAAGTTATACGACAAGATCAGTGATACCGATGTGCGTAAAGGAATTTGGTTTCCGAGGGCGACCGATCCCAATACTCTTCCGCGACCGATCCGGGCGGAGTGTAACAGTAAAGCGTATGCTAATTATATGGCCAATAAGTTTATCGTATCGGATCCTACGACGAAAGGTGGCCGGGATGTTCCTTTCATGCGCTTGCCGGAGATGATGTTGATCATGGCGGAGGGATATGCACGTGCTGGGGAGCCAGGCAAAGCGGCTCAGGCTCTTTATCCGCTGGCAAGTCATCGGGATCCGGAGTATACATTGTCTACGAAAACGGGCGAAAACTTGATAGAAGAGGTGATGACTCAACGTCGCATAGAGCTTTGGGGGGAAGGTTTCCGTTGGTTCGACTTGAAACGTTTGAATATGGATTTGGACCGTGGACCGGCTCCTCGTCCTGAGGTTTTCCCGAATGGTTTGATTGAATATTGGAACAAAGACGCAATGCCTAAAGTGGTGGATCCAGAAGCTTCTAATTACAATATGTATGGAGATGGAACGGTGACGGGTAACGGGAACAGATATCGTCCGGCCGGACATAGGGATTGGCAATGGGCTATTCCTGATAAGGAGACTCAACTGAATCCGCTTTGCGAACCGAATCCATAAAGTAAATAAATAGTTATGAGAAGATTTTTTTTAATGTGCCTGTTGCCAATCTTCTTGGCGACAGGTGTTTTTGCTCAACCACAAGCGGATGAGTATCCGTATGATTTAACGTATTTCTTGCCGGAAGGTTCTCAGGTTTATGACCCTCAGGTTCCTACCCCGGAAAAAATCTTGGGATTCCAGCTTGGAGAACAACATGCCGGATGGGATCAAGTAGTGGAATATATGAGAACATTGGCGCGATGCAGCGACCGTGTCACGATTAGGGAGACGGGGCGTACCTATCAGCACCGTCCTTTTATAGAGGTCGTGTTTACTTCGGCCGAGAACCAAAAGAATATAGATCGACTGAAGGAGGAGCACTTAAAGTTGAGCGACGTGGCGAAATCGAGAAGCGTAGTGATAGACGACATGCCTGTGATCGTAAGCTTGATTTATAGCATTCATGGAAATGAGGCATCGGGTGTGAACGCTTCGTTGGCTGTTGCCTATCATTTGGCGGCGGCACAAGGGCCTGAGATCGAGGAATTACTAGACCAAGAGATTGTCGTGATGACTCCCGGAGCCAATCCGGATGGAATCAATCGGTTTGCGTCGTGGGTGAATTCCTCTAGAAGTTTCACGAATGTTAGCGATATAAAATCACGTGAGTTTACCGAGCCTTGGCCTTCCAGTCGTACGAACCATTATTGGATCGATTGTAATCGCGACTTGCTTATGGCACAACATCCCGAGGGGATCAATGGCTTAAATGGATATTTTGAATGGTTGCCCAATGTGGTCGTGGATCAACATGAGCAAGGGGCGTTACGTCCTTATTATTTCAGTCCGGGACATCCTAAGCGTACCCATCCGTTTACTCCCCAGCTTAATCAAGACTTGACAGCCGAGATTTCTTCTTATACGGCAAAGGCACTCGATCGGATTGGGACGACTTATTATTCGAAGGAGGGTTATGATGACTTCTATTACGGAAAAGGGGCTGCTTATGGAGATGCGCATGGATCCGTTTGCCTGCTATATGAGCAAGGTTCCACGCGCGGACATTTGCGTAATACCCCGAGCGGGGAATGGACCTTTGGCTGGACGATCCGGAATCAGGCATTAGCCTCTTGCGCTACGCTGGAAGCGGCCAAGGCGATGCGTACCCGTTTGCTGGCTTATCAGAAGGAATATTATGAACGTACGGCTTCTGAGGCGCGGAAGGAGGCGGTACAGGGCTATGTGTTCGATACACGCGGATCTAAGTCTGTCGCTTTTCATTTCTTGGAGAATATGGCCCGTCATCATATCGAGGTCTATCAGTTGGCGAAGGACTATCAAGCCGCAGGTAACAAGGAGTTCCAAAAAGGTTCAGCCTATGTCATTCCGGTGGCGCAAAAATACAGTACGATGGTTAAGGTGCTTATGGAGGATTGTTTAGAATATACGGATAGTACTTTCTATGATATCTCTACATGGACGTTCCCGCATGCGTTTAACTTGGAGTGTGCTCCGGTGAAGAGTGTCGCCGGATTGATGGGTGATCGGATTGAGCGAAATGATTTTCCGCAAGGACGGCTCATCGGCGGGGAAAGCCGGGTGGGGTATGTGTTTGAGAACCGGGAGTTTTATGCACCTAAGGTAGTCTATGAGTTGCAGCGTAAGGGGATTCGGGTCAGTGCGACCAACCGTCCGTTCCAATTTAAGAACGAAGAGGGAGAATGGACGATGGGCTATGGTACCTACCAGGTATTGACGCATAATCAGCCGCTTCCTTCGGATGTGCTCTATGCGACATTGGATGAGTTGGCGAAAAATACGGGAGTGGATATCTATTCGGCCAACACGGGATTGATGGCTGATGTGGATTTTGGCAGCCCGGCTTTTAAACCATTGGAGCAGCCGAAAGTGGCTATGTTGGTAGGACGTGGCGTAAGTATCCCGGAATCGGGTGAGATTTGGTTCTTGTTGGATAAGCGTTTTCAGATGCGTCCGGTATTGATAGAGAACCCGTCTTTGACAGGCAAGGACTTGAAGGCTTACAATGTTATCATTTTGGCTAATGGTGTTCCAAATCTAACTAAGGGTACCGAGACTGCCTTGAAGGAGTGGGTTGCTGCCGGAGGAGTGTTGATCGCTACCGGAAAGGCTAGCGCATGGGCTGGTAAACAAGGGCTTATCTCTTTAAAGACAAAGGAAACATTGCTTGAAAAGGCGGACAGCTTATCGGTTTATCGTTCTTTTGCGGATAAGGCGGAAGCAAAAGCCGGAAAGTTGATCAAAGGGGTAATTCTGAACTGTCATTTGGATAAGACGCATCCGCTAGCTTGGGGACTTGATCAAGATGAGATTGCTGTTATAAAAACGAATGATATCATTTTCCAGAAAGATAGGGATCCATATGTTTCGCCTTTATATTATACCAAGAAGCCTTTGTTGTCGGGATTCTTGTCGGCGGATAATGCGAACCTATTGAGAGAGGAGCCTGCTATAATGGTGAAACCTTATAGAAGCGGTAAGGTGATTGTTTTTGCTGATGATATGAATTTCCGTTCTTACTTCTTTGGAACTAGTAAGTTGTTCATGAATGCGTTGTTTTATAACAAATGTATGTAGTTGTCGGATGAGTACGCAACGAAATATATTGTGTCTCATGGCTCTTGTTTTATCAGGAGCCATGGAATTTGCCAATGCTTGCACGTCGGCTATCATTTCTGGCAAGGTAACACCTGACGGACGTCCGATTATGTGGAAAAATCGCGATGCGGAAAACTTGAAGAATTGTGTGCGGTCCCATTTATCTCGCTCGTTCCATAATCCTTTGATGGGTATCGACTTGAAAGATGGAAAACATAATAAGCCAGAGACTTCCAGTTGGTTTGCGGAGCAGGATTTTATCGCTCGTAGAAGTACCTCTTGCGCTGTGGCTATTCAAGGTGTACGGCCGGACGAGGATGCTTCGTTCACTACGATGTGGACGGTTATCGGTTACCCACCGGTTACTCCTGCGGTTCCGGTTTGGTTGAAAGGCGCCGATAAGAAGTTGCCCAAGGCGTTAACTGTCGATCAAAATAAACATGCTCCGTTATGTGACGCGTCGAACATGCTTCGGGATAAGATTTACAGTTATCATCGGGGGACGAATACGGAAAGTTATTTCCATTGGGAATTACTTTTCAATCTAAGCGGCAATGGGTATATGCAGCAAACCGAGCGATTGGAGGAGGAGTTATTCGAACGTTTTTATTCCTCCATCGAAACGTGGCGATCAAGGTCGGTAATTCCCGAGGAATTGGTTTTCAATTTGTATGATGATTGTGATGCATTCCTTGATGAGAAGACACTGAGGTGAGTATCCAAAATATTCCTTTTCGCTATTCGCTTTGTAAGGCATTTACGGGATTGCGGGATGCCGCCTTATAACTATGCCTGCTTACGGTCAGTAGCGTAACCATCAATACGATACCGCCGGACAGCAGGCATGTTCCTATGGATATGTCCACCCGATATACGAAATTCTCCAGCCAACAACTCAGCGAATACCACGTGATAGGAACGGCAATCGCGAAAGCGATCCCTACCCAGCCGATAAACCGACGATTTAATAGATACAAGATCTCCCCGGCCGTAGCCCCGTTTACCTTACGGATACCGATTTCTTTCGTACGCTGCTGGATGGCATAGAGAGCCATGCCGAATAATCCGAAGGCGGTTAGCAGGAGGCTGATGATCGAGTACATGATGAGCAAATGTGCCAGTTCGATCGTTTTTCGGTTAGATAACATAAATTCCTCGTATATATCTTGGTATTCGAAAGGTACGTTGGGATTGATCTTTTCCCATGTTTGTTGCAGTAAAGCTAGAGCCTCGGCTCTGTGCTCTTTTTTCAGTCGGACTTGGACGAGGTTATAGGGGGGAGTATGCGTTAGGTAGGTCAAGCTAGGGTAAACCTCTTGTCGTAAGGTTCCTGTATATAGATTCTCCACGATCCCTGCTATAATCGCTATCGGTTCTCCCTCCTTTTCCATCTTCCCGAATTCAGTGTCGTAAAGGCGGACAGGCTTACCCACGGGATTCTCGCCTTTGGGCACGAGCAAACGTGCGTATTGTTCGTTAATATAGACGGGTGTGCTGTATTGTTTTAGAGCCTCTCGCTCTGAGAGCCCTTGAAGAATGTTTATCTTCATAACCTTTAGGAAAGTACTATCACCTTCGTATTGGCCTAGCGTATAATTTAGTTCGTTTCCGTTTTCGTCTTTCAAGACCATTGTCCGCAAGTTGAACTGTATGATCCCGCTTCTCGAAAGGCACATCTCTTCTATGGAAGGATAACGCCGGATCTCTTCAGAGAAGGTCTGTATATGATTCCCACTCCAGTCGGCTATTTCGATGAGGTCCCGGTAACGTTCACCGTTTGTCTGAGTGAGCGTTAGTTGCTGCCGTACGGTTAGCGTGGCGAATACCAGAGCTATTGAGATGGCGAATTGTAAGATGGAGAGCCCGCTTATGATTGTCCGCTTCCGGGTACCGGTGGTGAATGATTTATACTCGGAATGGGAAAGGGAGTTGATCTTATGGCTCATATATAATGAGGGGATAATGGATAGAGCTAGGATGAGTGCCACGATCACAGGTAAGACCTGTCCACTAAAGAAAAATCCCAAGGAGATACGTCCGGAAACGATCCGGTTGAAAGCCGGCAGGAAATCTAGTGTAAGTAACAAGGATAAAAAGAAAGCGATCAGCACGGTAAGGAAAGTATCCAAGAATAGCTGGCGATGGATTTGCCCAGCCGATGCTCCCATCACCTTCTGGGTGTAGATCATCCTTACCTGTTGCAAAATGCGGGAGAAACTTAGGTTGGCATAATTGAAACAGGCGATCACGAGGATTAGGATGGCTGAGAACAAACCAACGTACAGTAAGTCTTTCTGGTTTCGGTGGATATAGGGGATGTATTCTTGTGTATAGGTTTGCTCTTGGAAATAACTCTCTTGGAGGGTATAGAAATAATACTGTCCGGTTCCGTTGAAAGTAGGTACCTTATCATCCTTTAGTTTTTGAGTGAACGTATCAATGTTGAAGAGATCGTTTACCAGTAATAAGGTAGGGCCGCCATTGAATTGGGAGGTAGTACCTGCCAATGCGTTGAACTTCAAGAATGATTGAGGGTACTCTTTGATAACGGCGGCGACCTCGTAGGTAATCGTCTCGTTCTCATAAGCGTACTTTGCCGAAAAGGTTTTACCGATAGGATCCTCGTTCCCGAAGAATATCTTCGCTTGGTATTCGGTCAACGCAATTGCGTTTGGTTGGGTTAATGCCTTGTTTATATTTCCTGCCATTACCTTGTAAGGGAAAAAGCGAGGAAAGGAGGGATCAGCTCTGACGATCGAGATTGGGTCGAAGCGCTTTTCTCCTATCGTGATGGAGGCGGCATTGTCTATGTTCAGTCGTAAATAATCCTCAACTTCAGGGTATTGGTCTTTTAGCTGCACAGGGATCTTCCCTTTAATAAAAGATACTTTCTCTCCGGAGGTCAAGGGAGAGTCTTGTGCCATATAGATGATATGCGACTTATTGGGATTATGGGCTTCTATCCTAGATTCATAAATGACGTATGAGATCAGTAGGTTGGTACAAGTGATGCCTGCCGCCAGACTCAATAAGGAAATGACGGCGAACGTCTTGTTTCGCCACCAGCTACGGAATATAAGTTTTAGAGATATGGATTCCATGGTTTTATCTGTTTATTGGTTCAAAGCTATCCGGTTGCGTGGAATATGGCAAATAAAATCGGAGGAAACGTTCGTAAAGGACTGGATTTGTCTAAATATTGGACACTGAGAGCCGGGAAAAGATCGTATCTTTGCGTGCGAAAAAAGAGGAGGCTTCATGCGTAACGCGAAGATTATAGTCGTAGATGACAATGAGGCGGTATTGAGAAGTCTGCGGACGATCCTGTCCCATGAGTTTAAGACGATCGTTACCGTATCATCTCCTGTTCTATTGCCTGCCCTTTTACGGAATGGAGATGTAGATATGGTTTTACTGGATATGAACTTCGGCACTGGAAAGCAAGGCGGTGGGGAAGGACTTTTCTGGTTGGATCGTATCTTGGAGCTTAAGAATCCTCCGGCCGTTATCTTGATAACCGCTTTTGGGGATATCGAGTTGGCTGTATCTTCCCTTAAAAGGGGAGCCTCGGACTTTATCGTGAAACCTTGGGATAACGAGAAACTTATTCAAACCCTTGTCCATGTGTGGGAACACCGTATGGAATCAAATACAGATAAGGCTTCATCTGTGGCCGAATCTCTTATTAATGCATTGCTAAAGAAATATACGGAGGCTTATGCGAAACCATTGCCTCGTCTGACAGCGGAGGCGGTCGATAAGTTATCCGATATGGCCGGGCGGGGTGATTTGGCCTTGTTGCAGCAAATCGTCGAACGTACGGTCTTACTTGTGGATAAATGCCGTTTGGATGCCGATGATTTCTATGTGGAGGAGCTTTCGGAAGTCTCCCATCCTTGTACGTTGGAGGATATGGAACGGCAGTTTATCGCCGAGGTATTGAAAGAAAAGAAAGGGAACCTGACGCTTGCGGCTCAACAATTGGATATTAGCCGCCAGACCCTTTATAATAAGATGCGGAAATACGGATTGTAGATTATAAGGAGAGTAGCTATGGTTAACCGGAGTTTATACTTGAAGATTATAGGAATCGTCTCCTTGATCGTGTTTCTCGCGTTACTTGGGTCCGTATTGTTGATAACCGGTACCTCTTACTTCTTATCCTTTGTATGTCTGTGTATTATCCTGTTGATAACTCTGTTACTAATCCGGTGGATGAACGGTATAAACCGTAAGATAGCTACCTTCTTTGAGTCGGTTCGTAATGGGGATACAGCTTTGCGGTACCCAAATAAAACGAATGATCCTTTTGTAAAGGATTTGTATACGGAAATGAACCGGATTATCCTCCTATTCAGTCAAAACCAGAGTGAGATGGAAGAGAAGCGTTTATATTACGAGAGTATCTTGCGGGTACTGACGCATGAGATTCGTAATTCGATTACGCCAATCCGTTCCTTGTCTGCTGACCTATTGAAATATTCCGATACATATACTCCGAAGCAATTACGGGAAGGTTTGGAGGTTATTCATGGGCAAGCGCAAAATTTATCCGCCTTCTTGGATTCCTACCATCGTCTGACGCATCTCCCGGAGCCGGAAAGAACCGAGGTGCCTATAACCTCTTTATTTCAGAAGATGGAACGGTTGTTGTGTGCCGAGCCGGGTAGCGACCGTATCCGTTTCTCCTCTGCGGAAGCTTTAACGGTACGTGTGGATCAAAACTTGATCGTGTTGGCTCTGATTAATTTGATCCGTAACGCATTACAGGCGATAGAGGGGCAAGCGGATGGTATCGTCTCCGTAGAAGCCTTGAAGACAGATGGTAGGGTATATATAACTATAACAGACAATGGCCCCGGTATTTCTCCTGAACTATTGTCTGCTATCTTTACGCCTTTCTTCTCTACGAAGTCCGGTGGTAGCGGCATCGGCCTCAGTATCTCCCACCGCATAATGCGCTTGCATGGCGGCGATTTAACCGTTGATTCCTTACCCGGTGTCCGTACCGAGTTTCGTATGAAGCTGTAATTGTCTGATCAATACCCCAACTCAAACGGTTGCTCTACGGCAGGTACGCCCTCGGACATCCATTTAGGCATCTTCTGGTTCTTCAGGTAATGGTTGAAGAATTGGAACATGCGGCGTTGGAAATCGATGCGGTTTGCCATATGCATCGGCCAATGCGGTTCACCTGTATAATTCAGTAACCAGCAAGGTTTACCTAACCGTTTCATGGCAACGAAATACTCGATACCTTGGTACCAAGGCACATGACCATCGGCATCGTTGTGCATGATCAATATTGGGGTCTGCACCTTATCCATCGTGAACAACGGCGAGTTTTCCAGATAACGAAGTGGAGAACTCCATGGCGTAGCTCCTAAACGGCTTTGTGTATGCTCGTATTGGAAAGAGCGGGCCATGCCGGAACCCCAACGGATACCGCCATAAGCGCTAAACATATTTACGACAGGCGCCCCAGACTCGATAGCGGAGAATAAATTCGTGCGAGTCGCTAAATAAGCTACTTGGTAACCTCCCCAGCTATGTCCTTGCGCACCGATCCCTTTTTCGTTGATATATCCTTTGGCGATCATCATGGTGATACCCGGCATCAAGCAGTTATAGCAGCTTTCTCCCGGATAACCATCTACATAGCGAATGTCCGGGTTGAAGATGACATATTCGTTGCTATTGTATAAGTGATAATCGATCGTAGAACGATGCGGTTCCGGCATACGGTAATTATATAAAGTCTCCGAATTCCGCTCGTAGAAGTTTACCATCATCGGGTACTTCTTGTTCGGATCAAAATTCGCCGGCTTATAAACGACACCTTCCAGTGGACGGCCGTCCAAGGAAATCCATGATACCAACTCGGCGGTACCCCAGATAAAACCTTCCTGCTGTTTGTCTCCATGCGTCAATTGCACGGATTTCTTGAACGCCAAGGTCGAATAGTGGATATCCGGGTATTGCTGGAAGGTTTCCATCGTATAGATCACGTCGTCCGTATTCTTCGCCTTGTTGATAGATCGCAACATATAGTTGCCTGCCAGCAAGGTCTTCGGGGCTGCTGGAGCGGAGAGGCGTGCGTTATAGAATCCGTATCCTTTCGTGGTCTCGTTGAATCCTTTTAATAATTGCGGTTTGCCGAGGTCGATAAAGCGAGCCTCTTTATCCAGTTGTTCCAAGCGGTAGGACAGTTTCTCCTTCCTTCCGTTCACGGTCAGGTTGATCGGTGAGGTAGCTGCGGTCGGATCGAATTTCCAGATGTCGTAACGATCATAGATCAATAGATTTTGATCGTTCGCGGTCCAGCCGGCGGCTCCATGCGCATAAGGATGATTAGGAACGTCGTTCTCCTCGTCCCAAGCCGGGAAGCTTTCCGGGGTGGTTAGGCGATATCGCTTACCTTCTGCCAAGGCGATCGTGTACCAGCAACTATCCGTCTCGCCATACCAATATGCGTATTTACCTTGTGGGGAGAGGCGGAAACGTCCATAATCCGCTTGGGCGATTTGCTTGCGCTCCCCGTTATCCAGCGATACGGTATAATAGTCGCTGCGTGTGCGGGCCTCCCACATGGAAGACAAAGAATAGGGACGGGAAGTGGAAAGGAGCGCCAAGGCTGCGTCACCCTCGTTACCCAATTGGATATTCGGTAATTCCTCATTCGCCAATTGGAAGATAGAGCCGTTGCCCAGATTATAAACCGCTTGATAGCTTTTCTTTAAGTCTTTTTCCTTGTTATAATTCTGTACGGTATATTGTACGGGCTCATCCCAACTCCAAACCTGTACGTTCGGACGATTCTCGGCTAGTTGGGTCGTGTCTTTTTGCCTCGGCTCCGGTGAGGTACCGAAGAACAGACGGGAAGCAGATTTCGAGAATTGAAGCATCCCGTTCTCATTGATTACCCATTCAGCGGGGAAAGCCTTGTTTCCACGGGTGGCGATTTCTTTTGCGGGAGCGTTATGCTCGGATAACCATAAGCTTAACGCTTTGTAAGAAGAATCTTTGTCGGCGCAATATAAGAAAGCTAGCCGTTCCCCTTTCTCGTCGAACGTGGTTTGTTTGAATACGCCTTTTCCCTCTTTGATGAGCGCCGGACTTCCTTTCTCCGGGTTCAAGGTGAATATACCTGCTTCTCCTTCCGCTGCGCTCGTGTAATATAGCATACCGCTTTTCTTGGCGAATTGGAAATCCGTTACGGTCGGGAACTGGAAGGTCTTGCTTCCATCCAGCGAACGGACGTACAACGTGGAGTCCTTCCGGCCTCTTTGATAAGCGATCCAATCCGCCTCGTCCGCTAATTTGAAGGTTTTGAGGGAGTCTATCGTCTCCTTTTTACCGGCGACGGAATAGATTACCAAGGTGTTCATCGGCATCTTGTCCTCTTTCGTCTTCAATACTTTCAGGGAATCTACCGTGGACTTTCCGGGTGTTTGCGTGACAACCAGATAACCCGAGGAAGCGGAGAACGCGAACTTATCGGCCGGAGAAAAAGTGGCGGTCTCTTGCCCTTGGGCCGCATACAAATAAACGGTAGCGTCACCTTCCCAAGGTTCCATCTTGCAAGCTACCCATTTTCCGTTGTCCGAGATCTCCCGGTCCGTGATTCGTTGCCAAGTGACTAGGTCATCAACTGTTAGGCTTTTAGAGGCGTTTTGCGCGAAGGCTGGGGAAAGACTTCCCAGACATGCTACAAAAGCCAAGTACTTTAAGTGTCTCATCATGGTTATGTATTGATTTTAAAACAAAGATAATGGCTTTATCAGAATCTTTGTTGCTTTTGACCGGAATTTGCTTCTGGAAAAACACGTACGTGTTTCCGAGAAAACATGTACGTGTTTTTTGTAAAAGTCGTACGTGTTTTCTGGACAAGGTAATGGCGTTTTTAATGTATTGATTATCAGTGTCCTTTTTGAGCGTTCTAATGGTCGCAGTTATAAGCGGCTTACAATGGGCATTATAAAGGTGTTACATTGCCTATTGTAAAGACCTTATAATGGGCATTATGATGATAGGAAATTCCTTTGGTCAACGGTAGGAGAAAAGGTTTGTAAGTGGTTAGTTATTCACTTCCCAAGCCGTAAGTTATCCACTAGGTATAGCCGTTAGTTATTCACTCGACAAGCCGTTAGTTATTCACTCGACAAGCCGTTAGTTATTCACTTCCGAGGCCCAAAACGGGGGAGTTTATATTGAATATGTTATTTATTGCAAGGAGATATTTTAGTACGCTATTATAATGTACGCATGTACATTATATTATATATATGAAAATGATTGTTGAAAACGATCGTTATAATTAGTCATTTGTAAAGGTACGCGTTTCTTTGACTTCTGCAACCCTTTCGAGCTATTTTTTTGTTCCCTTATTCGCTTTCTTATCAATAGGATAGGCTATCCTTTACGAAACAAGCTCTTCCTTCCACAAACTCCCCTTTGTACCTCTCGAAAAACGCAAGATCTAAACGATCGTTTAGACTAGTCGTTTTCGTAAAGCCGAGATTGGCTAAAAGGGTTGATGGATATATAATTAACACTATTATTAATATTAAATTTTCGATTTATGAACAAGAGAATTTCTACTTTGTTTGCGTCGTTCTTGCTTATGGCGGGGGCGGTGTTCGCTGCTGGAGAAACTACACCTGCGAAAACCTATGAAGCACTTGATAAAGTGACGAATGGGGAAAAGGTGTATCTGGGAGCTGATCCTAATGAGGATACTAAAGTTGTTACAAGCTTTTTAAAATCAGAGGAAGTAAAGAATGTAGGTTACGGTTTCACTACGGTTGACGAAGCTGGTGCGGAAGTGTTTACGGTAAGTGGTAAGAAGACGGAAAATGGTACGGACTATTTTCAACTGTTGAATGCCGCGGGTAAGGTGATATATGGTACGACAAGTGGTGACGTTGTGGGCACTCCTGATGCGGATGCGGTAAAGAAGGGCTATTGCTGGTTTACGTTTGCCGAAGGTGTGATTAAGCTTGGAAACAAGCCTTTGGCATACGATATGTCCTCCTCTTCCAAAGTCGCTAAAATATTGTGATGGCCTGAAAGGCGGATTC
>OHMN01001499.1_pt1 | contig 14550 bp, 24 predicted proteins | sample 1569361 | NCBI WGS metagenome assembly OHMN01 (sample SAMEA3541508, study PRJEB24748) | human gut metagenome | biome: human gut; feature: human-associated habitat; material: faeces | place: China | collected 2012
GCTCTTTGTTTAAACTTTATATCATAACTCATATTATATTTGTTAACTTATTTAATAATTTTCATACCTTTATTATTAAGTTCGTTTACTATAAAGGTAAATATGTGAAAACTAATAATTATGATATTACTTTTAAAGCTATAACTCAACTTTATAATAGAGGATATGAAGAATTTATATTTATATCCGAAGATTTAGATACTTCTATCACTAGAATAGAGAGAAAAAATGGTTTTATAGATGCAATTCAATCAATTGGTGCTAATAGTAATATAATTAAGGTAGAAAGCCAAACATCTTATATAGAACTAAGTAAAGAATTAATGAAGTATATAAATATAAGTAAAAAGGTAGCAATATTTGCAGCACATGATAAAATCCTACAAAAAGTATTTAGAGCTTCAAAATATATAGGTTGGGATATACCAAATCAAGTTGGAATAATAGGATTTGACAATTGGAACTGGACAATTTATGCATCTCCATCAGTGACTACGATTGATCAACCTACTTATCAAGAAGGCAAACATGCTACAAAGCTACTTATAGATATGATAGAAAATAGAGACAGTGTTTTAGATTCAGCAGTATTTGACTGTAATATAGCTTGGAAAGAATCAACAAACTTATAGTTAACATACTTATTACATCAGAAAATGCTTTGATAAAAAGTGAAAGCTACCTTTAAGGGTAGCTTTATTTTTTAGTCATATATAGAATCCATTTCATATGATACTATATTACCATTTTGTGCATTGATTTCATAGCTATATTCTACATCATTTACATATAAAGATACATCATAAACTTGTATACCATCATCATAATCTGAATGAGCATTTATATATGATACTTGATTTTTTGATAAATTAGCATGATTTAAAGCTATTTCTTTAGCTTTATCACTAGTTATTTTAGCATTTGTATTATTGTTGTTTATATTATTTTGAGAAGAAGTATTTTCTTGAGAAATATTAGTATTAGCACTATTAGTATTAACATTAGCAGAAGTATTACTACTACAAGCTACACTTACACCACAAACTAGTGCTAAAGCTGACATAGTTTTATATAATTTTAATCCTTATATGTATAGTATGAGTAAATTTAAATTTATTATTAATGAGAATAAATTTTTCTATTAGATAATATAATTTATAGATTATATATAATTTGACAATATTAATATATAATCTATAAATTACTAAGGAGGAAAATATGAAAAAATTAATTACTATAGTATTAAGTGCGATGCTTTTAGTAGGATGTAGCTCAACTAAAGAACTTCAAATAGATAATGAGCAAAAATATAATTTAGTTAATAATATAGAAAGTTTAGAAATAGATTCTAATTGGAATATACCTGTTGAAGGAAAGATAAGCGGAATATTTTGTGGATTTATAGATAACCACTCATTTGAATTATTAGGAGAAGATGGTAATTATTATGCAGTTAGTACTTTAAAATTAACAAATGAAGATTTTAGTGAATTAGAGAGTGAAAAAACAAATATTACTATAGAGTATATTATAGAAGATGAGGGCAGTCAGTTAACATTATTAAAAATAATAGAAAAAAATTAGAGAGTAAAATATAAAAAGTATATCCTTAAGTTTTATAAATATTAAGGATATACTTTTTATATTTTGCTTTCTATATATTAACTTAAAAATCTAACGAGCATATCAATAGCTAAATGAATAGATAAAAGAAAGCATTATTTTATGTTTAATTTTTTATATGGATTTTACTATGAATGGGATTTTAAATAATAGAATACTTAAATAAAAATAATATACTATTTAGTTTTACATTTGATGGAGTATTTTATTTTTGTTTAATACATTTGATTTATATAAAACTATATAAGTGTGTATAAGAAATATTTTAACCGGATTGACATAATTATAGTAATAGTAACAAGTAAATTAAATAAGCATAGTATTATATTATAGGAGGGGGTATTATGATTTTACGAAGTGAGCTAAAGCAAAATGCTAAGGATCGATTAAAAAATAATTGGGGATTAGCTATAGGTATCATTATAGTATGCACATTAATATCTTGTATACCGAATCTTTTAGCTGAGATTGATAGTGAATCATTTGCTATATCTATTATAATTCCAATTATAACATTAGTTATAACTGGACCATTAACTATAGGTCAATGTAAATTTTTTATCAACTTAGCAAATAGATCAAATCCTAAGTTTTCAGATTTGTGGTATGGATTTAATAATATGCTAAGAGCTATTGGAGTTACATTATTAGTTGGGGTGATAGTTTTTATAGGAAGTATATTATTTATAATTCCAGGTATAATACTAGCTTTTATGTATTCTCAAGTATATTATATAATGGCTGAAAATCCAGAAATGTCTATAATGAATTGTTTGAAAGAAAGTTCTAGAATCATGAAAGGACATAAAATGGATCTTTTTATATTAGAATTAAGCTTTCTAGGATGGGGAATATTAATGGTAATAACTCTTGGTATTGCGGGATTATATGTATTACCTTATTACAATACAACTTTAACTAATTTCTATCTAGACATTAAAGACTAAAGTTAATATAGCTATAAAAATAGTTAATTTAATAAAAATTAACTATTTTTATAGCTATTTATATTTTACTTTGATATTTGTTGCTAGAAGGAAATATTATTTTAGATAAGATATCAATAATTAAAAATAGACATAAAAAGTTTATTAATATATAATAGGAAAAGATATCAACGAGGAGGATGACATAATGAATTCAAGATTTGAAGGTAGTCTGTTAGGATTAATAGGTGTTAATATATTAGCTTGGGGAATAAGTGTACTAACATTTGGCATAGCAACGCCATGGGCTATGTGTATAAAATATAAGTGGCAAATAAATAATACAGTAATAGAAGGTAGAAGACTTAAGTTTGTTGGAACTGGATCAAGCTTATTTATGAACTATATAAAATGGTGGATATTAACTATAATAACTTTTGGAATATATGGATTCTGGTTATATATAAAAATGTTACAATGGAAAACTGAAAATACTATATTTGAATAATAAAATCACCTTGATAAGTAAATCAGGGTGATTTTTATTTTATATTAATATAAAATACATTTTGGGAACTTTTGTAAAGGTTTATCAGTCTTATACATGTAGGAGGTGATGAGGTGTTAAGTATTGGCGCCAATATAAGTAGAAAAATAATAAACATAAATAAAAATGAAATCAGTAAAGAAGAGTTTGTTGATTTAGTTGAAGAACATAAATTATCTTTATATAGATTTGCAAAAAGTATATTAAAAAATGATATAGAAGTAGAAGATGCAATAAGTGAATCAATACTAAAGGCATACAAAAATAAGAATAGATTAAAAAATAAAGAAAGTTTTAAGTCATGGATGATGAGAATAGTATCAAATGAATGTTATGATTTAATAAAAAGAAAAAGTAGATTTGACTTAAGAGAGAATTTAGAATCTTTAAATTTAGTGCATATAGACAAAGAATATAGCGATTTAAGAGAGATAATAGATGATTTAAATGAAGAATTCAGCTCAGTTTTAGTCTTATTTTACTATGAAGATATGAGCATAAAAGAAATAAGTAAAGTGCTTGAAATATCTGAAGGAACTGTAAAATCACGTCTAAGTAGAGCAAAATCTAAGCTAAAAGTACTACTAAAGGAGGAAGTCTAGATATGGATAACTTTGATAAAAGAATAAAACAAATTGCAAAAGAAGAAAATTGGGAAATTCCAAATGAAATAGATAATAACATATCAAAATTACTAAAAAATATAGAGGAGCCTAAGACTTTAAGAAAAAGACCGCTAAAAGTAGCTATATTAGTAGCATCTTTATCAATACTTACTATAACTACGGCTTTTGCTATAGAAAACATAATAGAGTATTTTAATTATAATAAAAACTCAGAATATATATCTAATAAAGAGGAACTTGAAACATTTGGGAGTACTGTTAGTTTAACATCAAAAGATAATGGTATAGAATTTAAATTAGATAATATATCTGTAGATGATAATTACATAAATATTTTTTATACAATAAAAGGTAAAAAAAGTATAGATGAATATTATAAAGAGCACTCAACAGGAGAAAAGCCTAAGGAAGCTAAGTATGCTAATCCATTTATATATTTAGACGTAGATAAAAGAAAACTTAAAAATTTAGTTATGCAAGAATATGAAGCAGTATATACATCAGAAAATGAACTAAAAGGTATGCAGAGAATAAGTGTATCTAAATATAATATAAAAAATAATTTTAATCTTAAAATATATACTAATGAAATATTTAGGCAAAAAGGAGATTGGACTGTATCTATAAATATTGACAAGTCAAAAGCTGTTACTGAAACTAAAAAATATAATGTAAATAAAAATATTGAAATAAAAAACAAAGAATATTCGGTAATAGAAGAAAAAGAATTTGATGTAACTCATTATTTAAATATAGATAAAGTTATAATTTCGCCTTTTGGAAATGAAATAGTTGTAAAAGAAAAAGTTGATGCTGATTTTACTAAATTAGATGCTATATCACCGATTTTTTTAGATAGTGAATTTGCACTAGTTGATGAAAATAATAATTATTTAGAGATGGTAGGAAAAGGGGTTATAGGACATGATTCAACTACTAATGGTATAACTAATTCTTTTGAATTTAAATTAAATAATAAAGATATTAAATCATTAAGACTTGTACCTATAAAATATATAGGTGAAGAAAATAAAATATTAGATATTTATGATATAGATAAATTACCTATAACATTTGAGGTGAATGAGTATGGAAAAGTAATAATAGAAGATATACAAATAAACGATAGTAAAATAATCTATACATACTATACAGAAGGATTTGTACCATATGAATCAGGCTTAGTATTCTTTGATGAGAATGAAAAAGAAATTGGATTTAGTTGTAGCGGTAGTGAAAATAAAAATAAAAAAACTGGTAGAATTACTACAACAATTAATTTAGAAGGGTATGGAAATGATTTAAATGCAATTTCTAAAATAAAAAAGGTTTCAACTTATAATAATACTAAAATGAGATTGTTATATGATGAAGCTATAGAAATAAATTTAAGTAATTAAATTATAAACTTAACAACTATTATATATTAGATCACTGTAGTTTTATAAAGGTACATAAAAAATAAGCATATATAGATATAACTAAAAGTGATATAGTTATATCTATATAAATTTATAAGAACTGAATAAAGAGCATATAATTTGTTATATAAGTTAAAAAATGGGAGGATTTAAATCCTCCTTTTCTAATTTGTATAATATTAAATATATAGCAATATAATTCAAATATAAGTATATTAATATATTTATAGTTGAGAAAGAAAGGAGGAGAATATGAAGAGTTTAGTTATATATTATTCATTAGAAGGTAACACAAAACTAATTGCAGATACCATAAAAAATGAATTAAATTCAGATGTTTTAGAATTAAGAACTAAAAAACAATATCCTAATAAAGGATTTAAAAAATATTTATGTGGTGGAAAAAGTGTAATTTTAAAAGAGAAGCCAAAACTTTTAAATAAATATATAGATATAAGTATATACGATAAAATATTTATAGGCACACCTATATGGGTAGGAACATATGCAGCTCCATTTAATACATTTTTTAATGAATATAAAATAAAAAATAAGGAAATTGGATTATTTGTATGTCATGCAGGTGGTAGATCAAATAAGTGCTTTGACAATTTAAAAAAGCAGTTAAAAGGAAATAAAATTATAGGTGAGATAGAATATATAGAACCATTAAAAAATAATAAAGAAGAAAATATAAATAAAACTATAAATTGGATAAAAAATTTATAAAAATAAAATAGACCTTGAATTACTTAATTAAGAGCACTACAATTTAATTAAGTAATTACTTAATCAAAAGAGGGTTTTATGGAAAAGCTAGTTAAAGTATTCAAAGCATTAAGTGATGAAACTAGACTTAATATATTACTTTTAGTTTCAAAACGAAGTGTATGCCAAAAAGGTATATCAAAGTACTTAGGTATATCAGATTCAGCAGTATCACAGCATATAAAAGTTTTAAAAGAAGCTAATATAATTACTGGATATAAAGAAGGATATTATATGTTATATCATATAAATGAGGGCATTTTTAATAAATGTGTATCATTTATAAACTCGATAAGTGATACTGAAAATATACTAAATGATATTACTGTAAGCACAATAGGTTGTAGTGACAATTGTAAATCAGCACAAATGTGCTGTAAAAGAAAGGGGTTATTATAATGAAAATATGTGTACCAGTAGAAGTTAATAATGGATTAGAAAGTAGACCATTTGGTCATTTTGGATCAGCTCCAATGTTTGTAGTATGCGATTTAGAAAGTGGTGATTTAAGCACTATAAATAATGGTGATTTAGGTCATGAACATGGTATGTGCCAACCTATAAAAGCATTAGCAGGAAATGTAGTTGATGCAGTTATAGTTGGAGGTATAGGTCAGGGTGCTATAGCAAAATTAAATTCAATGGGAATAAAGGTTTATAAAGCACAAGGTGAAACTATAAAAGATAACTTACAGTTGTATAAAGAAAATAAACTTCAAGAGTTTTCGAGAAATCATACTTGCTCACATGATGGATGTGGGCATCACTAAGGAATACATTCGAATTAATTTGTAAGTACTAGTAAATAACTAGCATTTAGATGGATTTGAAAGATTGATATAGAGTTTAATCAACTGACATCAAACTGACAAATCCATTTTTATATTAATTAACTGACAAATAACTGACACTATTTAAACATTAAATTAGATATATTTTCACTTGCTTTTATATCCATTTCCTTAAGAACATGACTATATCTATTTAATGTTATTTTAATATCTGTATGTCCTAATCTATTACTAATAGTTTTAAAATCTGTGCCAGATAGTACTAGCATTGTTGCATGTGTATGCCTTAAATCATGTTGTCTAATATATCTTATAGCATTTTTTTGAGTAAATCCTTTCCAACGTTCTCTTAAAGCAGATGGAATGAATGGATTTAGTTTTTGATTTAAACATACTATATCTTCGTATTCTAAAACTCCTTCTATTCTATACTTATTATGTTGTATCTTCCATTTCTTTAACTTATTCATTAATTCCACAGGAGCGGAGATAGTTCTAATAGATCCTTTTGTTTTAGGTGATTTAAACTCAATCTTGTTTTTGATATATATTAAAGATTGATTAATAGTTATAGTATTATTTTTAAAATCTATGTCTTTCCATCTTAAACCACATACTTCTCCAGCACGTAGCCCCATGGTCAACATTAGTAGTATAGGTATTTCTATATTAGTACCTTCTAATTTGCTTATTATTGTTTTGACTTCACATTTGTCATAAACTTCAAAAGGTTCTTTACTTTCTCTTAAAGCAGGTGGGTTTTTAACAAAATCACAAGGATTTTCATTTATCTCTCTTAATCTATAAGCTTCATTAAGTACAGCTTTTACTACTCCAGTTATAGGCTCTGCTGTGCTTTTAGTATACTTAGCAAACATAGCATTTATAAAACTTTGTAGCATAGAAGGAGATACATCTTTTAATTTTATATCTTTAAAAAACGGTTCTATATTAACTTTGACTACGCTTTCTCTTCTATATAAAGTTGTAGGTGATAATTTTTTAGATTGATCATTATGATATTGTTTATACCTCTCTACGAAAGTTATATCTTTACTTATAATAAACTTGTTATTATTAATAGAAGATTTTAAATCAATCAGATGTTTCTCTGCATCTTTTTTACTTTCATATTTTCCTAAGCTCTTTTGCTTTAGATTATTATTTTCATCTATATATTCTATATAGACGTTATAATTACTTCCTCTTTTTCTTATAAAAGAGCTTTTGATGTTATAGTTATTCATGTCAAACCTCCTTAAAGTATATCCTGATAAATTATTAAATTTGGAAAATTAGTTAGCATTAAATATTTTCCGTTTCCTAAATCTAAATATTGTTTTGTAATAGATAAATTCTTAAGTTTTTTTAGAACTATTTCATATGGAACACTTAAGACTTCAGCCATTTCGTTGATATCAGTTATATTTTTATTAATCAAATTTATAATTTCTTCATCAGTTATTAAAAAATTAGTAGCCCATTTATCAGCTTTATTTTCAACTCTATTGAGTTCTAATTTATCCGAATATGTTTTTATATTACCCACACTAATTCCAACACTAGTAAAGAAATGTCCTAACTCTTCTGCTAGAACTTCTATATGTTTATTTTTATCTTTTTTCAAAGAATTATCTAAGAAAATCATACTAGGCATATTTTCTTTTTCTATATTTAACCCTAAACACCCAGTAATTGTTAAGTCAAAAAAATGTATTTGTATATTGTGCTTATTTGCTAAGTTATATAGCATATCTAATTTAGTCATATTTATCCCCTTTATTAAGAATGTATGTATTATAAAATAAAATATATGTTCGATAAAAGATTCAAATAAAAGAGCAGTTATCTGCTCATATATTGTGTTATAATTAATTTATTAAATTATTTGTTGGTGGTGAATTTATTTCATATGGATGAATTATTTTTAATCTTGCAAAGACCTATACCTTTGTGGAATGTATTTATTTGTTTTATTGGAGGTGCTTTAACTGTATTTTTTGCAACTCACAATATAAAGATACAAATAACACGTAATGAAAAGCATTAATTATAATGCTTTTCTTACTAAGTCCCCTAATCTTAAAACATTATCAGATGTAATATTTAATTTTTGAGCTTGTGTCATGTCTACATCAAGAGGCAATCTAGTTGTCTTGCTAAATAAAAAAGCTGATTCATAAAGCACATTTTTAGTACTTGTTTCAGCGTTATGGCATAAAGACATTTTTTCGTATAAGTTTTTAATTTCTAATTTTGCTTTTATAATGTCTAATGTACCTAATGATTCTCCAGTATCAATATCTATAATTTCTTCTCCAGGAACAAATACCTCTAATATATCTCCTTCTTTTAGACCCTGATCATTACCTGCATTTATAACGATATTACGGTCGTTTACTATTCTAACAATTTTAAATACTTCATTCATCTGAATTTTCTCCTTCAATTAAATCATTTTCAACTCTATAAAATATGCTTTCTATGACACTTTTATATTCTTGATTATTAATCATATCTGAAAAAGTAAATATATTACTTTTTACAAATATATAAGAGTTTTTAAATATAGCAGCTTCCTTTTTATATATATTGTATTCCTCAAGTATAGTATCTCTATTATTTGTTATATTAATTAACTTAATATTAGATTCTTGCAATTGAATTTGCAAATTATTAATTTCTCTCTCATAATCTTTTATTCTATTTATTAAAAATGCAAAATTTTTTAAAATAGTCATAATTAAAGATATTGATACAGATATTATTGTAAGTATAATTACCTTTTTATAATGATTAACATCAGGAGGAATAATATATCCGATGATAGTAAAAACTGCTGAGCTTACAGCTACAAGGATTGGAAAAAATCCTTTAAATATATTTTTTCTTATTTCTGCATGTTTTTTTGTGAATTCTTGTGAAGCCTCCATAAAATGCCCCTTATGTAGTTAATATTATTTATATATTTCTCTAAGCAAAATACTTATTACTTTTTATTTTGCTCCATCATCCTTATCATTTCTATATATTCATTTATTTTATTAATTCCTTCTTCAGAAATATCCTCATACGGATTAACTCTATGTGCTGCTATAGTTTTTATACCTGGGTCAAGTTTTGGTTTTTCTTTATTTAGGTTTCTTTCATCTGTACGACCAAGAAGATAGTCGACAGAAATATCTAATGTATCCGAGATATGTTTAGCTACTTCTAGATTAGGACTTCTTTTTCCGGTTTCATACCCATTGTATGTATTCGGAGGAATATCTAATTTTTGAGCCATCTCCTTTTGCATCAACCCTAATCTTTCTCTTTCATGTCGTAATCTTGTGGAAAATATTAACTTTTCATCAAATGACATCAAAATCACCTCCTGTATGTTTATATAATATACTAAAATACGCATATTGAGTAATAAATTCGCAAAGTTAGATTTTTTTTCGAAAAAAGTATTGACTATTCGCAAAATGGGAATTATACTAATAACATAGAAAGTCGCAAAACGAGAATCGGGGTGATTATATGAAGAAAAATATATTAAAATCAGAAAGAGCGAAACAAGAACTTACTCAAAAGCAAGTAGCTGATAAACTTGGACTTTCAACAGGAGCTTATTGTGATAAAGAAAATGGAAAAAGAAAATTCACAGTAAGAGAAGCTCTATTATTAGAAGATATATTCAGTTTTAATATTCGAGAAATTTTTTTGACTGATTAATTCGCATTATGAGAATAGGATTATAATCAACAAAAATATTTTTTCCATAATTAAAATTTATATGTAGAGGGGAGAAATTTAAAATGACAGACAAAGAAAGAATAGCAATGCTAGAAGCAAGAGTAGCTCAATTAGAAGCTATGAAAGTACAGAGTACACCATGGTCTATATTAAGTAAAAGAATAGAGCATGAACTTGACCAAGTTATAGATGACCATAAAACAAAGCATCAAGTAAAAAGTGCAATAACTTGCATATTAGGTAAAGCATTTAATAGAAGAACAGTTTGTATGATGAATGAGAAAGAGTGTAAAGATGCTATGTTGTTTATTAACTTCACAAGAGACTTTATACAAGTGAGAAGAGAGCAATACAAACATAATATATCTAAAATCGTTTAAGGAGGAATAAAATGTCAAGTTTAGCAGTAGCACAAACAGAAATAGAAATAACTGGAGTTCAAGAATTTTTAGGTAAAGAAATACCAGTTATAGAAGGTGGATTTGGAGAAGGAGAAAAAGTTGTACTAGCTAAGACAATAGCTGAAATACATGGAGTAAGACTAAATGACATTCAGTCATTAATAAATGAAAATATTGATGAATTCGAGGAAGGTATTGATATTTTAGATTTAAAAAACTCAACCGACAGTATCGGTTCACTTTTAGAACTAGGATTTACCAAGCAATCCATAGCAAATTCAAAAAATATCTACATATTATCAGAGCAAGGATATTTTACTTTAGTAAGTCTTATGAGAACTGATAAAGCAAAAGAGCTTAGAAAGAAATTTAGAAGAGAATATTTTGCAATGAGAAAACAGATTAAAGAGCAAAAACCAACTTGTATAGAAGATTTAATAATTATGCAAGCTCAAAGTTTAAAGGATATGAGACAACAAGTAAATCAAGCTAATAATAATGCACTAAGAGCTAATAGGTTAGCAACCGAAGCACAGGAAGAAGTTAAGTCCATAAAAGAAGTAGTTAGTTTAGATACTACTAGTTGGAGGAGTGAAACTCAAACTTTAATTGCTAAAATAGCTAGAAATCAAGGTGGATTTGAACATATAAACTTACTTAAATCAGAAAGCTATGAACTATTAAATAAACGATTTGGAGTTAATTTAGATATTAGACTTACTAATAAACGTAGAAGAATGGCAGAAGAAGGAATATCTAAGAGCAAGAGAGATAAACTTAACTATTTAGATGTAATAGCAGAAGATAGAAAGCTTATAGAAGGCTATGTTGCAATAGTAAAAGACATGGCAATAAAGTATGGAATTTAGGAGGGAAATTATGAAAATAACAATAGAATTTAAAAGTGTAGAAGAGTACTTATAATTTAAAGAAAAAACTGCTCAAGAAGGGCGAGTTCAAGAGCAGTCTATATGTATTGAGAAGTTAGCGGAAGATATATCTGATTATTTATGTAGCAAAACTTTGGTTAATACTTCATTAATATAAAGTTGAGTAAACTCCATATTCTCAAAGAAGAAAAACTGAGCAAGCGAGATGTTATCTATAGTGTTATCTTCAGTAGAAAATTCTTTCATTCTTTTAAGTATTTCTTCTTTAGAAAAATTAGTTTCAATTAAATGACTATATACTTCTTTAAATATTTCGTTTAATTGTTCTTGATTCACAAACTCACCACCTTCCATTAATAAATTTACGGTATACCGAGAATATACCTACAACAATTATAGCAAAAAGAAGGTGAAAGATTTGGAAATTGGTAAAAGAATACAGTATACCTTAGCGAAAAATGATATTAAACCATATAAAATGGCGGAAGAAATAGGGATTAGTCAAGGGAATTTGTATGATATTTTAAATGGCAAGAATTCAAACCCAACAATAAAAGTTGTAAAAAAGATAGCAGATTATTTAGGAGTAACAGTAGATGAATTATTAAAATAGGAGGAATAACAATGAAAAAGGTATTAACAGCAACAGATATAGCTGAGTTATTAGGAGTATGCGAAAAGACTGCATACGGTCTAATAAGACAAGCATTAGCAACTGATAATATGTTTAAAGTCATAAAAGTAGGAAGGTTATATAAAATACCTACTCAACCATTTTTAAATTGGCTAGATAATTGGGAGGGGGTGAATTAAATGAATATAAAGATACTTCAAGACTTTATAGAAGAATTCAAAAATAAAGATATAGATAAAAAATTCTATGCTTTAAGAATGTATAAAAAAATAAAGGTAGGTGCTTAAAATGGAAGCAATTAAGAGAACCTTACAATGTGATGTAAGAGCTTTAAATCAAAGTATAGTAGAAACACAAGCAGTTATAGATAAATGTTTTAATACTATGTTAGATGCATTACCAGGAACAGATGAATATAGAAAAGCAAAAGTAGAACATGATCATAAAAATCAAGAAAAATGGTTTTACTATGGAAGGTTAGGAGCAATTGAAAAAATGCTTAAACTTCTATCAGATAAAGAAGAAACAGATAGTTTAGAAGAGGATATAGAGGCTTATAACTACTTTGAATCAGTAGGAGCAGAAGAATTACCATTTTAATAAAAAAAAGAGCCTTAAAAAAGGCCAAAACAAAAAAATTAAACTGATTATATTATATGAAACTTAGGAGGAAATATCAATGAATTTATACGAATTAAGCACAGATTTAGTTGCATTAAGAGATATGCATGAAGTCGAAGAAGTGGAACAGATAAAAGCTATTATAGAAGCTGAAATAGAAACTAAATCTACAGGAATAGTAGCAGTAGTTAGAAACTTAGAAGCTACAGTAGATGCTATAGATACTGAAATAAAAAGACTTACAGATTTAAAGAAAGTTAAGAAAAATAATATAGATAGACTAAAAGAATACACAAAGGAATGTATGGAATTAAGGGGAGTTAAGAAGCTAGAAACTAGTTTAGGGAATATAAGTATCAGAAAGACACCAGGAGCGGTAAATATATTGGATGAAGCAATTATACCTTTAAATTATATAACTATAGAGCAAGTTAAAAAAGTAGATAAAAAAGCTTTATTAAAAGATTTAAAAGACGGTTTAATTATAGATGGTGTAGAGCTTAAAACTGGTACAAGTTTAACTATTAAGTAGGAGGATTGCCATATGAATAATTCAGTTTCAATAAATAAAAGTGCTTTAAGTTTAGCGGAGTTTAAAACAGAGACAGGACAAGTATTAACTGCAGAAACAGTTAAGAATTACTTAGTAAGTGGAAATGGAGCAGTTACGGATCAGGAGACGTTAATGTTTATAGAGTTATGTAAGGCTCAAAAACTTAATCCGTTTATAAGAGAAGCTTACTTAATTAAGTTTGGAAACTCACCAGCAAATATAGTAGTCGGTAAAGATGTATTTGTTAAAAGAGCTTATAGAAATCCTAACTTTGAAGGAATGAAAGCTGGAATAGTAATTTTAAAACCTGATGGAAGTATGGATTATCGAGAAGGTAGTTTAAAAGCACCTAAAGAGATTTTAGTAGGTGGATGGTGCGAAGTATATGTAAAAGATATGAAGTTCCCTATTAGGTCTGAAGTTAGTATGGAAGAATACTCAAAAGGTCAAAGTACTTGGAAGCAAATGCCATGTGTGATGATAAGAAAGTGTGCTATGGTAACAGCTTTAAGAGAAGCATTCCCAGAGGATTTACAAGGGATGTACGATGCGGCAGAAATACAAAATGTACCTGATAAGTTACCCGAAAAAGAAGTTAAAGTTGGTTATGCTACACCAGGACAAAAACAAGGGATTATGAAGTTAGCATCTATGAAAGGTTTATATGACTATGATAATCCAAAGGATATATCTAAGATGCAAGAATTTTGTGAGAGTAATGGATATTGTTTAAAAGAGCTTAAGTTTGATGAAGTTCAAGAAGTTTTAGATTTACTTACTAAATATGAGCCTAAAGAAGAATTTATAGATGCAGATTTTACTCCATTAGATGAAGATAAATTTGCAGATATAGATGAACAGGTAACATTAGAGGTTTAGACATGAATTTAATAATAATGGTGATTATATGGGATGCTCTAGTTTTAGTTGGAGTATTCCAAGCAATCAAACTATACAGAAGATAAAAAAGTGGGTGAAGTATCATGAGTGACAATAAAAAGTACTACT
>OHMN01001500.1_pt1 | contig 14539 bp, 17 predicted proteins | sample 1569361 | NCBI WGS metagenome assembly OHMN01 (sample SAMEA3541508, study PRJEB24748) | human gut metagenome | biome: human gut; feature: human-associated habitat; material: faeces | place: China | collected 2012
CCTGTTCAGTACAGAAATCATCTTGTTTCTTAGAAATACCTTTTTTTAAATTGTCATTGACAAAGGGTACACTTTAATATGGCATGTATTTTTTATTATTAAGAATTGTTAAATTAAAGTAAGACTAATAGATGTAAAAATTAAAAAAAATATATTAAGTTTGTAGTTTTTAAAATAACATTATAAATATAATTATAATATTGCTTGATTATAAAATACAATTTACTACAAAATACGACAAAAATATAGTATAATTAATATAAATATTAAAATATAGAGAGGAGATAAAATATGATAAAGAGAAAGAGTAAAGCACTTTTATGTGCAATAGCAAGTATTGGGTTTATAAATTCAATTGAAATTATTCATGCAAATGCTTATAACAATTCTTTTAGTGATACTAAGGGACATTGGGCAGAAGCTGAAATAAGTAAGTTTAATGACTTAGGATATATAAGTGGATATGAAGATAAGACTTTTAAACCTAATAATTCAGTTACAAGAGCGGAATTTGTAAAAATATTAAATAATGTATTTGGACTTACTAAGTCTAGTGGAATAGTATTTACAGATACAGAAAATCATTGGGCTAAAAATGAGATAGACATAGCTGTAACTAATGGAGTATGTAAAGGTAAATCTACTACAGAATTTAAGCCAAATGATTCAATAACTAGAGAAGAAGCGGCTTTAATGATATCAAATTATGAGAAATTAGAAGATGATAATCACAATAAATTAAATGCATTTAATGATGCTGAAAATGTATCAGATTGGGCTAAAGATGGTGTAGAAGGTGTTATAGAAAAAGGTTATATGAATGGATATGCTGATAATACATTTAAGCCTAAAGGAAAAATAACTAGAGCAGAGGCAGTAATTACATTAAATAGAGTAAATAAATCTGAAGAAAATCTAGTAGCAGAAAATGCTAATAAAGTTATAGATAAAATAAATAAATTAGATAGAACTATAACTAAGAACGATGAAAACGAAATATTAGAAGCAAGAAATGCATACAACAGTTTAAATGATGAAGCTAAGTCATTAGTTAAAAACTTAGATATATTAGAAAGAGCGGAAAGAAAAAGCAAAGTTATAAATCTAATAGATAAAATAGGTAGAGATGATAATAAAAACGATACTGTTGAAAATAGAGTAAATAAGTATATAGAAGATGTTAAAAAAGCAAAAGAAGCTTACGATACATTATCAGAAGAAGAGAAAAATACAATATCACCATTAGACCGTGAATTTTTAAATGGTGCTTTAGTTACAGTAGAACAATTAAATACAGAGGCTAGAGATAAGGCAATAGCTGAAAAGTTAGTAGAAAGAATAAGTAAATTAAAAAGCTATGAAAAATATACTCAATTAGATGAAAAAAGAGCTATAGCTAAGGAAGTATATGATATAAGAGGGGCTTACGAAGGATTAACATATACAGCGAAGAAAATAGTTACTCAAGAATATTTAGATATTCTTAAAAAAGCTGAATTAAAGATATTAAACTCTGTAGGAGATTTATTATAGTAAACTCAAAAGGGTTAAATTAGTAAACAAAAATTAAATAAAGTTATAGCTATAGATAAGCAAAAAATATATTAGAAGCTAGATGAAAAAATAATTCATCTAGCTTTTTTATAATATTAATGTATTACAAATTATATGGTTTGTGGATAAGTTATAATCTAAAAATCTAATTAGCCGATCAATGATGTATATAGCGGTAGTAAAATAATTCTTTAATACCTTGTTTAAAGTATATATCCGTTGGATGAATGAAACTATTTGACGATATGTTATTCAAGTGAAATGAATTTATAATAAGTAAAATATTGTATTCTCTTGTTATGATTTTATTTATAATTTATTATTAGAAAATATTCATAGTTTTAGAATTAAAATTTGATAATTTTTTATAAATAGTGTTTAATCTTGAATTAAATTCATAGTATATAAAGATGAATTTACTTTACAGGGGGTTAATATCATGAATTTAATATCTATAAATATATATAGAGATAGAATTCAATTTGAAGTATTCTCTATATATAATGATAAGAGAGATATTATCATCCAAAATGAAATAATAATACCAGTATCATTTAGTATGGGAGATAAGTTAGAATATATAAGAAAATTTATGAGTATGATAATAAATCAAAATAAAGTAAAAAAGGCGTATTTAAATATAAAAGATAAATTAGAAGTGTATACTATAAAAATAGAGGGAACTTTAGAAGAAGTACTATCAAGTTATGGGGTGGAGATATGCAATTAAGTACTCAGTTTGACTTTGAAGTAATAAATAATATAAAGTCAGAAGGTGTTAACTCATCTTTATACATGGTAAAAGACTTACAGGTTGGATCTAAATTTATACTAAAACAAATAGATAAGAAAGGTCTAAAAGAACCTGAAAGATATTTTGAAGAATCCAAAAAAATATATAAACTAAAGCATCCTAATATAATGGAAATACATTCAGCATCTTATGATAATGAATATATATATATAACGATGCCTTACTTAAAAAATGGATCACTTCAGCATCTAATAGAAAATCAAAACCTTACACTAAGACAAATAATAAAATATTCATTAGATTTTCTTTCAGCGATATATTATGTTCATGAAAATAATATTGTACACTGTGATATAAAGCCTAATAATATATTGATAAGTAATGAAGGAAGTGCAATACTTACAGATTTTGGTTCAGCATTATATTTAAATAATCTAGGTAATGCAAGGTTAAAAAATGTATACTATAAGCACATAGCTCCAGAACAATGTACAAATTCAACAATAAATAAAAAGATAGACATATATCAAATAGGAACTACACTATACAGGTTGTGCAATGGCAATGAAGAGTATAATAAGCAAGCAAGACGATATAAAGATTTAAATAGTCTAAAGATTGCTTGTGCAAAAGGAAAATTTCCGATTAGAAAAAAATATTTACCACATATACCAAAAGAGATGATAAATATAATTGAAAAATGTATTAATGTTAATACTTATGATAGGTATGATAATGTTTTACAAATTATGAATGATATATCATCTATAAATACACATTTAGACTGGTATTATAATAAAGAAAATGAAGAAAAATTTACATGGACTTTAAATACTAACGATAATTATATAAATATAATGTTGCTTAAAGTAGGAACTATGTGGGAAATTATAGATGACTATAGAGAAAGCTTATATGTTGAAACAAAGGCAAAAGGCTATAGAGCTATAAGAGATATAATAAAAAAATATGAAAAAATAGCCTTACTTTAATCCGATCAAGTAAGGCTATAAAAAGGGGTAAAATATATTATAAAAAGGGGTTTATTAGGGAATATATTTTATTTGGGGAGTAAAATAATCGGTTATTAGGGGAATAACCTTGAATTAATAATATCAAAGTTCGACAAAAAAATCAATAGAAATGTCGAAAAAAATAATAAAAAATATAAAAAAATAATAGTACAAATTTATATTTAAAAATTACTTTAATTTAACTAATGATGAATGAAATTTTTTCCTATGCATAAAATAAGAATAAATTGTTAGGAGGAAAATATGAATACTAAATTTTTTACAAGTATAGTTACTATATTTTTTTTGTTATGCTCATCTACAGCTTCTATTTGTTTAGGAAAAGAATATATAACTGAGGAGGATATATGGACAAGCAATATAAATGATAAAGCTATAAACAATACATCTATAGAATTGGATGAAGTTTATAATGCATCAGCTATAATAACTGTGGATGTAAAAAACAATGGTTTAAACGATATAGAATTAGCTAATTTAGATGTATATCCATATCAAGGTAGTTTAGCTACTAAATATTTTGTAAGTACATATAAGGATGAGATAAGTGGATTTATAGGAAACTTAAAAAGTGGAGAAAGCAAAACACTAAAAATGGGAGTAACACTACATAACACAAAAGAACCTATAAGATTGGAATTTTCTGATATAGAAGATATTAGAAATACTACAATAGTAAAAACCATAGATATAAAATAAAAAAGAAAAGCAAATGCTTTTCTTTTTTTTATTACTCCGGTTGAGGAGCATCAACTGGACATACACTATTGCATGTACCACATTCTATACATATATTTTCATCTATTATGTATTTGTCATCTCCTGCAGATATGCAGTTAACTGGACATTCTGGCTCGCAAGCTCCACAGCTTATGCAAGCATCTGTTATAAAGTAAGCCATTTATAACTACCTCCTTAAAAAATAGTACAAAATATATAATTCCCCAAATTTACAATTTTAATCACCAATTTTATAAATATCTTACAAATTTGTACTTTGATTTATTTTGTATAACAGGGTATAATTAAATCTATAATATTTAGGAGGAGCATATGAATTATAATAATAATGATGATAATAGAATAAGAAGAAAAAAAGTAAGCTCAAATGATTATAGTTATAAATCTAAACAACATCAAAGATATTATAAAGAAAAAGTAAGACTAGACAATGCAAGTTATGAAAGAAAGATAGAAAATAATAAAATAAAAAGAGATAATACAAATAAGGTTAATAAAAGTACGAGAAGTAGTAGAAGAAAGAAGAATAAACAAAGAGGCTTTAAACTAGCAAAGGCATTTTTAATAGTTACATTGGCTTTATTTGTTGGATTATCAGCAGTGGGATCAGTATTTGTAGTATCTTCTTTAAGAGATACAAAAGTTATAAATAAAGAAATATTGAGAGAGAATTATATAAGTAGTGAGGTAGTACCTGATAATGAAATACCAAAATACTTAAAAGAGGCATTAGTTTCTATAGAAGATGAAAGATTTTATGAACACAAAGGTGTAGATATTATATCTTTAACAAGATCATTATTGCATAATATATTATCAGATACTACTCAAGGTGGAAGTACTATAGAAATGCAAATATCTAAAAATCTTTTAACTAGTGATGATAGAACTATGAAAAGAAAGATAAAAGATATATATTATGCTACTCAAATGGACAAATTTATGACTAAGGATGAAATACTATGTACTTATTTAAATAATGTTTATTTTGGTAAGTCAGCTTATGGAGTGGGAAAAGCTTCAAAAGTATATTTTGGAAAAAATGTACAAGATTTAACTTTAGCTCAAAGTGCTATGTTAGTGGGAATAACTAATAATCCAGCTAAATATAAAGAGCATAGAGAAGCTAAGAAAAGACAAGAAGTTATATTATACAAGATGAAAGAACTTGGTTATATAGATGAAGAGGAATACTCACAAGCAATAAGTGAAAAGGTTCCGTTTAAATCAGAAATAGAATAAATTAAAGAGGTGCTAATATGAGGGAATATAAATTTACTTACGAAGATACAGAGTATATATTAAATGCAAATAATTGTAGTGAATTAATTAATGATGAAGAAAAGCCGGTTAAAGGTATAACAGTTGATAGTATATTAAATATGTTAAATGAAGCAGATGATGTTGACTTTGATATAGAATATTATCAAGAAGCATGTCCTGAGTGTTTAGCAGGTGTAAAAGAAAAGCAAAAGTTTTTTGGATTTTTAGAGTATCATTTTTATATACTTACTAAAAAAGGCGAGTATGTAATAAGTGATATAAGCAAAGAGTATAAAGGATTATCATTTAACAAATTATCTAGACAAGGTAAAGTTGATGATAGCTACATAGTAAGTATAATAATTTGTGAGAAATGCCAAGATTATATAATTCAAATAGAAAATTGTGTGATATAAAAAGTCTACTGTAATGTAGACTTTTTTTAATATAATTAAAAACTAAAGATAAAAAAGAGGAAGTAAAGCATTTATTATTTATTAGATTGATATTACTATCAATAATAATTTTAGGGACATAATTTTTAAAACTTTTATTTTGATATTTAATAAATTTATATGAAAAGCTGAAAATGATAATTATTATTATTTACAACGATGATTATGTATGTTATACTTTAAATAAGTAAAAGTTATAAAGTACATATATACTTAATTATGTACTTATAAGTGATTTATTGTGTAAACTTTAAAATATTATAACCTTCAGCACGCTATAATATTTTTCTATGTTTTACATATTGATGTATCGCTTATACTTGCCATAACTTTTAATTTACTTAAAATAATTACACATACGTCTAAAAAAACTACGATCTGTATCGTAGTTTTTTATCTTAACGACAATGAAATTCATTTACAATTATAAAAAAATGTGGTATATTAAATTTAGGCTTAAAGTTATCGCGGCAAATTTCTAATATTAATAGGAGATGATAATTATGGCAAAAATGATGGGACCTAGATTTAAACAATGTAGAAGACTAGGCTTAAATGTATGTGGACATCCAAAAGCAATGGATAGAGCAGTAAAAGGAACGTCTAGAGCAGACAAGAAACTTTCACCTTATGGAGTACAGTTACTGGAGAAGCAAAGATTAAGAGCATACTATGGTGTGTTAGAAAAGCAATTTGCTAATTATGTAAAGAAAGCTGAGAAATCTAAGGAATCTACAGGTACAGCTTTAATACAAGCATTAGAATGTAGATTAGATAATTTAGTATATAGATTAGGATTAGCAAGTTCTATAAGACAAGCTCGTCAAATGGTTGTTCATGGACATATACTAGTTGATGGAAAGAAAGTTAATATACCTTCTTATGGAGTATCTATAGGAGAAGTTATATCTTTAAGAGAAAAGTCTAGAAATAATACAATGTTTAAAGAAAGTTTTCAACAAAATGTTACTAGCCAATATCCTTATTTAGAAAAGGATTTAGAGAACTTTTCAGGTGTACTTACTAGAAAACCTGAAAGAAATGAAGTTCCAATAGAGATAGATGATATTTTAGTTGTTGAATATTATTCTAGATAATAAATAAAAAATACCTTAGATATAAAAAATATATCTAAGGTATTTTTTACTATTATTAATTAAGTATTAAAAATTTAAAGTAACTTTTATTTAACAAGAGACAGTAGTAAAGATAGCTTCAATTTCTGCAGTAATTTTAACTAATCCAGATGATAAATCTTGAGTAGAAGCTACAAATGATTTAGAAGAAGAGTAAGCAATAGAGTATAAAGAAGAACTTTTTTCAATTATTTTAAATGGAGCTGGATTGAATTTAATATTAAAACTACTAGCTAGCAAAGCAGCCTTATTAAGTGCATCCTTACTAGCTTTTTTTAGTGCTTTACTGTAATAATAAGTAGGATTAGATAGTAAGAAGTCTACATTTATATTATCGTTAGCACCATTTTCTATAGCTAAAGAATAAATATCTTTTAATTTTGATACATCATGTATCATAACTGTAATTAAATTAGTTACAATAAATGATAATTGTTGATTATCACATCCAATATAATTTCTAGTAACTGATATATCTTTAGTGTTTATGTCTTCTTTAGGTATACCATAGTCAGTTAAGCTAGTAATTAAGCTTTCAAGTGTTTGTAAATTTTTATCTTTAGCCTCCTCAGCGCTTTTACTATCACTTGTAATTCCAAGGTTTAATCTAATTAAATCGGACTCAATCTCTAAATATCCAACTCCGTTGACGGATAAAGAACCTTTATCTGTTGGAATATACATTTTACCATTTCTAAACTGCATAAAAATAGAACCTCCATACCATAAAATATATCTATTAATAAATATATGAATGGTATACATATATATACTAAATTTAAAAATGGTATATTTAATTATCTAGGTTGGTTTAAGTTTATACAACTAAGTAAAAATAATAAGAAAAGTGGACTAGTTAAAGATATGTTCATAAATGTGTCGACTAAATATAAAGATATAATTAGAATTACTATTAGAAATAGATTTGTTAAGTTAAGTTAAAATAAGTAATCATATCTTATAATTCAAATTATTGAAAATACTAAGATATGGTTATTTTTATAATAATAACATAACAAAGTTAGCTAAGTTAATAAAGATACTAATTTATTTGAAAAATCACTACAATATAATACTCTAACAGAGCTTATTCATTATACAAAATAGTTTTAAAAATAAAAAGTATAGAATAAAATATATAATAGTATGATATTTACTTTTATTAATTTTAAAAGGGGGACTTTTTATGAAAGAAACAATGGTTGCAAAACATGCCAATTGGCCAAGAGTTTCAGACCCAATTTTTAATATATCAGAAAGGGCTCAAAAGGCTATAAATGATTTTGGTAAAGAAAATGTAATAAATGCTACTATAGGAGCATTAACAGATGATGATGGAAATCTTATAACTTTAAATACTGTATTTGATGAATATAAATCATTACCAAATTCAGAAATAGCAGCATATGCATCAATAGCAGGTCAAAAGGATTACTTAGAAGCAGTAAAAAAAGCTTGTTTTAAAGATTCTATGCCAGAGGCACATATAAGAGCAGTTGCAACTCCTGGTGGAAGTGGAGCTATAAAACTTGCAGTATGGAATTATACTAATGAAGGTGATGAAATATTAACATCAGATTGGTTCTGGAGTCCATATGTAAACATAAGCGAAGAAGTAGGAAGAAAAGTAACTACATATCAACTATTAGATGAAAATAACAATTTCAATTTCAACTCTTTTAAAGAAAAATTTTTAGATATAGCATCTAAACAAGAAAGAATATTCACTATATTAAACACACCAGCTCATAACCCAACAGGATATAGCGTTCCAGATGATGATTGGGATAAAATATTAGACTTATCAAAAGAAGTAGCCAAAAATCCAGAGAAAAAAATAATATTATTTGTAGACGTTGCATACATCGACTTTGTAAAAGATGATGATGGATGCAGAAAATTCTTTGAAAAATTCACAAACCTTCCAGAAAATATACTAGTTATAGTTGGATTTAGTATGTCAAAAGGATTTACTGCTTATGGAATGAGAATGGGAGCAGCTATTTGTATATCATCTAGTGAAGATGTAGCAGAACAATTCTACTATTCTTGTGTCCATTCCTGTAGAGCAAACTGGTCAAATTGTAATAGAGCTCCTATGAAAGTTCTTACTAATATAATTAATGATTCTAAAAAATATAAAGAATATATGGATGAAAAGAAAATATACAAAGATATGTTAAGTAAAAGAGCAAAAGCATTTGTAGAAAGTGCTAAAAAGTGTGAACTTGATATTCTTCCATATATAGATGGATTCTTTATAAGTATACCTTGTGAAGACCCTAAAGCTGTTAGTGAAGAATTAACAAAAGATAATGTATTTGTAGTACCGCTTAAAAAAGGATTGAGATTTGCAGTATGTGCAGTATCAGAAGAAAAATGTGCTATTGCACCAAGTATTATAAAAAATGCATTAAATCATGTTTTAGCTAAGGGTTAAAAATATAAATATTTGTGGGGGAAACTAAGCTATGAAATTATTAATGACTGGCAATGAAGCTATTGCACGTGGAGCATATGAAGCAGGTGTAAGATTTGCATCTGCATATCCTGGAACGCCAAGTACTGAGATATTAGAAAATGTAGCTACATATAAAGAAGATATAGTAGCAGAGTGGGCAACCAATGAAAAAGTAGCATTAGAAGCAGCTATAGGAGGGTCAATTGCAGGAGCTAGAACTATGGCATCTATGAAGCATGTTGGAGTTAATGTTGCGGCTGATCCATTATTTACATTTTCATATACTGGAGTAAATGGAGGAATGGTTTTAATAACTGCAGATGAACCTGGAATGCATTCTTCACAAAATGAACAAGACAATAGAAACTATGCTAAGTTTGCAAAAATAGCTATGTTTGAACCATCAACTAGTCAAGAAGCTAAGGATATGCTTAAAGAGGCATTTGAAATAAGTGAAAAGTACGATACGCCTGTTTTATTTAGAGTTACAACAAGACTTTGTCATTCTAAAGGAATAGTTGAGTGTATTGATAGGGTAGAAGTTCCTATAAAGGAGTATATTAAAAATCCTAAAAAGAATTTAACAGTACCAGCTCATGCTAGAGTAAGAAGAGTAGAAATAGATGATAGAATGAGTAAATTACTAGAGTACTCTAATAATACTCACTTAAATAATTATGAAATAAATGATACTAAAATAGGTATAGTTGCATCAGGAATGTGTTATACCTATGCAAAAGAAGTATTTAAAGATAATGCATCATATATGAAGCTGGGATTTACAAATCCTCTACCAATGGAAAAAATAAAAGAATTTGCTTCTAAAGTAGATAACGTTTATGTAATAGAAGAAAATGACCCATTTATAGAAGAACAATTAAAAGCTAATAATATAAAATGTCATGGTAAAGATATATTCCCTTCATATGGAGAACTTACACCAGATGTTATAAGAAAATCAGTATTTGGTAAAACAAATGATACTATAGATTATAACAAAGATTTAGTAGTTAATAGACCTCCAGGATTATGTGCAGGATGTCCTCATAGAGGTTTTTTCTATGAATTAGGAAAAAGAAAAAATGTTATGGTTACAGGTGATATAGGATGCTATACTTTAGGATTTGCGCCTCCATATAATGCTATGGATACTACTATTTGTATGGGTGCAAGTTTAAGTAGTGGTCATGGTGCTCAAAAAGTATTTAATATGAAAGAAAACAACAAGATAAGAGTTGTTGGAGTTTTAGGAGATTCAACATTTTTCCATACAGGAATAAACTCATTATTAGATGTTGTTTATAATAAAGGAAATTCTATATCAGTAATATTAGATAATAGAATAACTGGAATGACAGGACATCAACAAAATCCAGGTACAGGATATACATTACAAGGTGATGTAACTAGTGAAGTAAATATAGAAGAATTAGTTAAAGCATGTGGAGTTAAGCACATAAGAACTATAAACCCAAATAATTTATCACAAGTAAAAGAAACCTTAGATTGGGCATTTAATTTAGAAGAACCATCAGTAATAATAACAAGATGGCCATGTGCTCTTAAAAAATTCTCAAGACAAGATATAGAAGAATTTAATAATCCATTTACTTTTAAATGTAGTGTTGATACTGATAAATGTATAGGATGTAAGTTGTGTATGAAAACAGGATGTCCTGCTATATCGTTTAAATCAGAAGAAAAATTAGTATGCATAGATAAAAATCAATGTTTAGGTTGTGAGGTATGTAGTCAAGTATGTCCAAAAGATGCTATATCTAAGGAGGTAAATTAGTATGACAAAAAGTATTATGTTAGTAGGTGTAGGAGGTCAAGGAACTATACTTGCAAGTAAATTATTAACTACAGGTCTTATGAATGCTGGATATGATGTAAAAATGAGTGAGATACATGGAATGAGCCAAAGAGGAGGTTCAGTATCTTCACAAGTTAGGTACGGAGAAAAAGTTTATTCACCAGTTATTGAAATAGGTGGTGCAGATATATTAGTATCATTTGAAAAAATGGAAGCTTTAAGGTGGTTAGAATATTTAAAGCCAGAAGGAAAGATAGTTGTAAATAATTATAGAATAGATTCTATACCAGTTTTGACAGGTAAAGCTATTTATAAAGAAAAAGAAATAGAAGATGAGCTTAATAGATTAAATGCAACTATAATAAACGCAGCAGATAAAGCTAAAGAGTTGGGCAATTCAAAAGTAATGAATATAATTCTTTTAGGAGCATTAGTAAAATCTATGAGCCTTGAAGATATAGATTGGGAAAGTATAATAAGAGAAAATATTAAAGAAAAATTTGTTGATATAAACTTACAAGCATTTAAAAAAGGAATGGAAATGGTTTCAGAAGAAGCATTTCCTTTAAAGTCTAATTAATTATTGATGCTATCTCAAAATAGAATTTTATAGGTAACTAATAAATTCTATTTTGAGATAGCAATTTTTATATTTTAAGGGGGAAATATATGATTTATAGAATATTAGCTATTAACCCAGGTTCTACATCAACTAAAATAGCTGTATATGATAATGAAAAACAGATATTAGTAAAATCTATAGACCATAAAGTAGAAGATTTAGAAAAGTACGATAAAGTACAGGAACAATTTGAAATGCGAAAAGAAAAAGTATTAAAGGCATTGAAAGAAAATAATATAAAGTTAGATTCTTTAAGTGCTATAGTTGGAAGGGGTGGATTATTGCCACCAGTTAAATCTGGAGCGTATTTAGTAAATGATGAAATGATAGATAGACTAATAAATAAACCAGTTTTAGAACATGCATCAAATTTAGGTGCAATAATATCTTATGAAATATCTAAAAATTTAGGAATTAATGCATACATATATGATTCAGTATCAGTTGATGAGTTAACTGATGTGGCAAGATTGTCTGGAGTTAATGGAATGGATAGAGAATGTTTAAGCCATGCATTAAACTCAAGGGCTATGGCTATAAAGTATGCTAAAGATAACAATAAAAGATATGATGAATTAAATTTAATAGTAGCTCATTTAGGTGGAGGAATAACCCTAAGTGTACACGAAAATGGCAAAATGGTAGATATAGTATCTGATGATGAAGGTCCTTTTTCTCCAGACAGATCGGGAAGAGTACCTTGTAAAAAGCTAATTGATAGATGTTTCTCAGGAAACTATACACACAAAGAGATGCTTAAAACTATTAGGGGTAAAGGTGGAATTTCTTCATACTTAGGTACTGTTGATGTAAGAGAAGTTGAAAAAATGATAAGTGATGGAAATGAAAATGCAAAATTGGTTCATGAAGCTATGACTTATCAAATAGCAAAAGGTATAGGAGAATTAGCAACAGTAGTATATGGAAAAGTAGATACAATAATATTAACTGGAGGGATAGCTTACTCTAATCTTATCACTGAAAATATAAGAAAAAGAGTAGAGTTTATAAGTGATGTTTGTGTTATGCCAGGAGAAAATGAATTAGAATCTTTATCTTTAGGTATACTTAGGGTATTAAATAAAGAAGATGTAAGGATATATAGTGAAGCTGATTTAGTAAAATAAAGTATTATTAAATTAAAATATTACCAAAAATTACCTTAACAAGTATTCTGAAAATAAATGTATAATAGAATATTAAGGAGGGATTAATTTACAGTTATGGAAAAAAGTACATCAAAAGAATTATCATTAGGAATAGAACGTCATATAGATGATCTAGGAAGAATAGTTATACCAAAAGAAATGAGAAATAAATTAAACTTTGAACAAAATGAAGTAGTTAGCATAAAACTGTTTGATGACCATATAGAAATTGCAAAATCAAAATCTAAATGTTTATTTTGCAGTACACAAGATAATATAAAGTATTATAATAACTATTCTATATGTCAATCATGTTTAGATGACATAATTAAAAAGTTTAGTGAATAAATGTTATAGCAGAAATGCCTGTAGTTGTATTATTTATTATAAACTATATAATTAACCTGCTGTGCTAATTAAATATGATTATTGAAAATACTAGATTATAACAATCTACATTTTGATAGTTAAAAACTATATAGTAATTTCAATATTATTAGTAAAATAATTAGCACAACAGGTTAAAAATACTATAAATATATATGTTTTAATAATAGAGAATGATTTTAATCATTTATAAAAGTATCACAGTTTACATGAGAGTCATTTACGTGTACACTATCTGCAGTACATGTATGATTAGCATTATAATGACAATTTACAGCTTTACAAATTATATCGTTAGATGTAGTAAAATAATTGCTAGATAAATTAGTTAAATTTCCGTTACTTTCTGAAAAAGTAGAACAATGTGTATTTGATGAGTTAGTTGCCTTTGTTCCAGAGATAGTTATTTTTCCAGCGTAACAAGTACCAGACTTATTATAAGTACAATTATAAGCAGAACAATTTAAAGTCATATGTATACCTCCATAAAATAATATATAACTTATTATTTACATAGAGATTATTTTTATAACAAATAGTGAAAATATTTATACCTAGCAAATTATGTAAGTAATAAAACTATATTTTAGTTTATTACTTTTTAATGTATAAATTTAATAGATTAAAGTTAGTATAATAAAAAGTAGATATAGTAACTAAGATCAATATAAGTTTTTATAAGTCATAAATACAATTAAAGCACATAACAGCTACGTCATCTAATGTTTCTCTTCCTAAATTTTTATTTATATGAATCACATCTAAATTTTCTTCATTGCCACATTTACAACATTTATTACCTAACTTATTTAAAGCATAATCTTTAAACAATTTCCAATGTATAGATTTTTTATATTCATAATAAGAAACTCTCAAGCAAGAATCTAGAAACTTAATATACAAATCATCTAAATCATAACTATTTATACCACTATATTCTGGTTCAAAGTATTCGCAATTATCATTACATTTTGGTAGACTGTCGAATATAACACATTTAACATTGTATTTAAGATTTTCATCTGGACCATCTAAAGAAAGATGTGTGCAAAAAGAGCAACTTTCTTTAGGTAAGTTTTTCTTAAGTTCATTAATTTTATTATCCATTTTATCCCCCTTAAAAATTGTATAAATAAATTTATATATTATAGTTATAATATAATATATA
>OHMN01001504.1_pt1 | contig 14518 bp, 13 predicted proteins | sample 1569361 | NCBI WGS metagenome assembly OHMN01 (sample SAMEA3541508, study PRJEB24748) | human gut metagenome | biome: human gut; feature: human-associated habitat; material: faeces | place: China | collected 2012
TGCAAATATACAAGAAGGGCGTTCTCTTTTTTGTGGAGACTATGAATTATTCAGGCTAAAAACAAAGGTAGCAACAATAATACTCTCTTTTTCATGCTATCATTGAGTTTATAATGCTACAAAAATACACATAATCTTCTAAATGACAAATAATTGGATACTTTATTGCTCAAAGAGCCCGCTTGCAACTATCCGTCCGTTTTGTCTTATCTCTCATTTTTTATAGTTATCTTTGCCTCGTATATGTTTCGAAATAAGAAGATTAAACTCTAAACAGATAATGGTTCACTATTTATAAAGTATGAAGAAAAAACTGAAAGCCGTCCTGTTCGATATGGACGGCGTGCTTTTTAATTCCATGCCCTATCATTCCGAAGCCTGGCATAAGGTGATGAAATCACACGGGCTTACTCTTAGCCGTGAAGAAGCCTATATGCACGAAGGACGGACAGGGGCTGCCACTATTAATATCGTATTTCAGCGTGAACTGAAAAGGGAGGCCACGCAGGAAGAAATAGAAAGTATATATCAGGAGAAAAGTGTCTTATTCAACTCGTATGCAGAAGCTGAACGTATGCCCGGCGCATGGGAACTGTTGCAAAAAGTAAAAGGTGAAGGACTCACTCCAATGGTGGTAACAGGTTCCGGACAACTTTCATTACTCGAACGGTTGGAGCATAACTTTCCGGGAATGTTTCACAAAGAACTAATGGTTACGGCATTCGATGTCAAATACGGAAAGCCAAACCCGGAACCGTATCTTATGGCCCTGAAAAAAGGTGGTCTGAAAGCCGACGAAGCGGTGGTAGTGGAGAACGCACCTCTCGGGGTGGAAGCCGGACACAAAGCCGGCATTTTCACAATCGCTGTGAACACGGGACCTCTGGACGGACAGGTATTGCTGGACTCCGGAGCCGATTTATTACTACCGTCCATGCAAGCGCTCTGTGAAGCTTGGGATGGACTTGATCTATAGAAATTCTAACCAACAAACGACGATTCTATCATGCAAAAGTTATTATCTTTACCCCCAAACCTGATCCACTGTTTTCACGAACTGGAAGAAGTTAATCATAACGAATGGTTTTGTACATCCGATCCCATAGGCAGCAAGCTTGGCTCCGGAGGCGGAACAACCTGGCTCTTGCAAGCCTGCCACCAAGCATTTGCCCCACAAGAGTCTTTCAATGATTGGATAGGACGCGAAAAAAGGATATTACTTCATGCAGGAGGACAAAGCCGCCGCTTACCCAGTTATCCAGGCGTCCTACGAAAGGAGAAACATACGGACCTTCCGGCAAGATACTGACCCCTATCCCGATCTTCAGTTGGGAAAGAGGACAAAGACTGGGACAGAACCTGCTGTCTTTGCAACTCCCGTTATACGAAAGAATCATGCAGCAAGCGCCGGCCGGCATGAATACATTGATAGCCAGTGGAGATGTATATATCCGTTCGGAAAAACCTTTGCAGGACATTCCCAATGTGGACGTCGTATGCTACGGCTTATGGGTAAATCCTTCTCTGGCCACTCATCACGGAGTTTTTGTCTCCGACCGGGAAAGCCCTGAAGTACTCGACTTCATGTTACAGAAGCCCTCTCTGGAAGAATTGGAAGGTTTATCCAAGACTCACCTTTTCCTAATGGACATCGGCATCTGGATTTTAAGTGACCGTGCCGTAGAGGTCTTAATGAAGCGCTCGCTCAAGGAAGGAACGAATGACATCAATTACTATGACTTATATTCCGACTATGGGCTGGCTTTGGGAGAACATCCCAAGACGGAAGATGAAGAAGTCAACCAACTATCCGTAGCCATATTACCGTTACCCGGCGGCGAATTTTACCATTTCGGTACAAGTCATGAACTGATTTCTTCTACGCTAGCCATACAGGACAAGGTACGTGACCAAAGAAAGATCATGCACCGGAAAGTAAAACCGAATCCGGCAATCTTTATCCAGAACTCCAGTACACAAGTCTCCCTCTGTGCAGATAACGCTAACCTATGGATTGAAAACAGCCATGTAGGGGAAGGCTGGCATCTCGGATCACGCCAGATAATCACAGGTGTTCCCGAAAACCAATGGAATATAAATCTGCCGGACGGTATCTGTATTGACGTGGTTCCTTTTGGCGACAACGCATTCGTTGCACGTCCTTACGGATTGGATGATGTATTCAAAGGAGCACTGAAAAATGAAACGACCACATATCTCAATATCCCTTTTTCACAGTGGATGCAGGAAAGAGCCCTTACTTGGGAAGACATAAATGGACGCACGGACGATTTACAGTCTGCTTCCATTTTCCCGGTAACAGCTTCCGTAGAAAATTTGGGTATATTGATACGTTGGATGATCTCCGAACCCCAACTGGAAGAAGGAAAACAACTTTGGCTAAAAGCAGAAAAAGTCTCTGCCGACGAAATATCCGCACGCGCGAATCTGAAACGACTGTATGAGCAGCGTAGCGCTTATCGCCGGAGCAACTGGAAAGGGCTGGCCGACAATTACGAAAAGAGTGTATTCTATCAACTCGATTTGCAGGATGCTGCCAAAGAATTTGTCCGCTTTGATTTAGCCACGCCTGACATATTAAAAGAAGACGCCGCGCCAATGGTCAGAATCCACAACCGGATGCTACGGGGACGTATCATGAAGCTACACGGCGACAGTAACTATAAAGAAGAAGAACAATCGGCATTCCAACTTCTTCGCGACGGATTATTGGGAGCTATGCCCAGCCGGAAGAACCAGCCCCGTCTCGATGTATATTCGGACCAGATTGTATGGGGACGTAGCCCCGTCCGCATCGACCTGGCAGGAGGGTGGACAGATACCCCTCCCTACTCTCTCTATTCGGGAGGAAGTGTTGTCAACCTGGCTATCGAATTGAACGGACAGCCACCCTTGCAAGTATATGTGAAACCATGTAAAGAGTATCACATCGTACTTCGCTCCATTGATATGGGTGCTGTGGAAATCATAGAAAACTATGAAGAACTGCAAGACTACAAGAAAGTCGGTTCTCCTTTCTCTATTCCCAAAGCGGCCCTTACTTTAGCCGGATTTGCACCGGAATTTTCCACCGAGAACTACGCTTCGCTGGAAGAACATCTGAAAGCCTTCGGCGCAGGACTCGAAATTACTTTATTGGCAGCAATTCCTGCGGGCTCGGGGTTAGGAACCAGTTCCATTCTGGCTTCCACCGTTCTCGGAGCTATCAATGATTTCTGCGGACTGGCATGGGATAGAAACGATATTTGCAGTTATACATTGGCATTAGAGCAGTTACTGACCACCGGCGGTGGTTGGCAGGATCAATATGGCGGTGTTTTTCCCGGTGTCAAGTTGCTTCAGTCCGAAGCCGGTTTCGAACAGAATCCTTTAGTGCGCTGGCTGCCCGACCAACTATTCACCCATCCCGACTATCGCGACTGCCATTTGCTTTACTACACAGGCATCACCCGTACAGCGAAAGGAATATTAGCCGAAATCGTCAGCTCCATGTTCCTCAATTCCGGTCCGCACCTCAGCTTATTAGCCGAGATGAAAGTACACGCAACAGACATGAGCGAGGCTATTCTACGTGGTAATTTCGAGAACTTCGCCGGTCTGATTAATAAAACCTGGGCACAAAACCAGGCGCTGGACAGCGGCACAAACCCTCCGGCGGTAGCAGCCATTATCGAGACAATCAAAGACTATACATTAGGATATAAATTACCCGGTGCAGGAGGCGGCGGTTATTTATATATGGTAGCTAAAGACCCGCAAGCCGCAGGACAGATACGACGGATACTGACAGAGCATGCTCCTAATCCACGAGCACGTTTTGTTGATATGACTCTTTCCGACAAAGGGCTGCAAGTTTCACGAAGCTAATAAAAGAATAGAGGTTGTGTCAGCATTTTTGACACAACCTCTATTCTTTTAAATGTAATTATTTTATAAAAAATATATCAACGATCTTCACAGACAGTTGATATATGGGGTAAAAAAAGCATATCGGAAATCAAACCGATATGAAAGTGTCGGTTAAGATATACCGCTGTATTCTTCTTAACCAACGAAAAATGTAGGGCTCTTCATCTTATAGTATGAAGTTAGGGACCTACATATAGCAATTCAATATAAAATGTAACATATAATACTAATATTCAGATCAATATGCTATTTAAGGACTATTTAAGAAGATAGCTTCTCATATAACATAACTGCTTTTATCAGCTGTAGATTCTCCCTGCAAAACCAAGGAAAGTCAACACAACGGAAATCAACACGATATTCATTAAGCAGATCGTAAAAGCGAATATCCTGTATCAACTCACGAACTGAAATGAACAGAAGCAAATACTTCTTCCTTTTACAATAAAACAATGCTTTCTGCAGTTCTGCATAGGCAATATTTTCTCCTGTTTTACATTCTGAGGTTTCTTCATCACAAAAAGACAATTGAATCTTTAACGAATTATTCCGTTCCAAATATTCAGTCAATCGTTCTTGTACTACAGGAGAGGAAGTATTACCATATAATACAACATCTTTATATTCCATATCCGATATTTCCCCAGAAGGAGTGCTTTTCAAGTCAGAACACAACATTTTATATTCTTTAAAGAGGCTTTGTTTCGTAGGTCTTCGTAATTTTTCAACAGAATAGAAAGCATACCTGAATACAAAATGTGTCCCCCGCTTCTCTATTGTTTCCTGTTCTGAGAAAAAAGCATGTAAACGCCTTTTATTGGTTTGAAGAGATTGCTTGGGAATATCTTCAAGCGTATTGGTGATATATTCGACTACCGTCTTTTTCATATATCACAGATTTATCTGTCACTTTTCTCCATATCCATAGCCGTAACCATAACGTTTACCATAACCGTAGTACTTACCGTACTTGCCGTAGCCGTAGTAATAACCGTATTTTCTCTTTTTCAAGTCCACACCGTTGATTACGGTACAAAGCTTAGACAACTTCTTCTCAATAGCCAACTCATTGATCAATGTATATTCGGCTTTATGAGTATAGTCGGCACGACATACGTATACTGACAAGTCAGCCACACGACCTACCAATAAAGTATCGGTTACCATACCGATAGGGGCAGTATCCATTATCACATAGTCGAAGTTCTGCTTCAAGATTTCTATGGCTTTATCCAGACCGTTACGAGCTAACAACTCCGTTGGATTAGGAGGCACAGCACCACCCGGAAGAACAAACAGATTCTTATTGACATCAGAAGGTTGAACAAGTTCCATTAGATCCGTTTCAGGATTGGAAAGATACTGAGTAATGCCTTTCTCTTTATTGGAGAGATGGAATACTTTATTCAGTCCCGGCTTGCGAATATCGAGTCCGACAATCACGACCTTCTTTCCCAAAAGAGAAAGACTGATAGCCAGGTTTGCCGAAACAAACGATTTTCCTTCTCCACTGACTGTTGAGGTTACAAGGATAACCTTCTGATCATTATCGAGCATAAACTGAAGATTGGTACGAATATTACGGAAGGTTTCACTCATCAGATTATTCTTGTTCTCGAAGACAGCAATAGAACCATTCTTATCATTCTTTTCGTCAGTCAATGGAATATCACCTATAATAGGAACGCTCGTCAGTTTTTCTACGTCGGCACGACCTTCTATCTTGAATTTCGTCAGTTCAATCAGGTAAATGATGCCAACAGGAATCCCAACACCCAACACCAATGCAATTAAATAAATCATAGAGCGTTTGGGAGATACCGGAGTATCATCAGCTATCGCTTCATCAATAATCTTCGCATTATTTGCAGTAGCAGCTAACGCAATTGCGTTCTCTTCACGTTTCTGCAACAACATCAGATACAACCCTGCTTTAATTTCCTGCTGGCGGGCAATGCTTACATAAGCACGTTCCTGCCCCGGAGCGTTACTGATACGACGAGAGTAGCGGCTTGCCTCACGGTCCAGATTTGACTTGGTTATCATCAACCCCTGCAAAGTTCCTTCAAGAGTAGCCTGTACATTAGCTTTCATAGCACGAATACTCGTATCCAGATTCACAATAGCCGGGTTATTCTCTGTTGATGTACGTAGCAGACGTTTACGTTCCACCAGCATTTCATTATAACGTTCAATCGCACCAATCAAGGCAGCATCCTGTAAACCAACATTACTTGGTAATACTTCATATTCATTACCTCTCAAGTATTTACGCAAGTCATTCACCAGACTGATTTGAGTACGGTTCTCCACACTCTTCTTTTCATATTCAGCATTACCGGCTAAGGCTATCTGAGCTTCACTCGTCAAGTCCGTGATACCTGCGTCACGCTTAAAGGTTTCCAAATCCGCTTCTGTACTTCCCAGTTCTTTTGAAATAATACTAATACGTTCATCAATAAACTCAGCAGTCTTCTGGGCGATTTCGTTTTTATCATTATTCGTATTACGATTATACATCTCCAGTAATTGGTTGATAAAATCCTGTCCACACTGCAAACTGGAATTTTTTAATGAAATCACAGCCACAGAAGTAGTCTTGGAGGTTGGCGCAATAGACAAGCTGCTGCAATACCCCTTTGCCACTCTCATCGGTTTGTTGATAGTCGCAGTTATATGACGTACGTTCTTCTCTAACCGAGGTACTTTCGTGCCATCCTGCAAAGTTACCGAGTCAACATCTTGAAAGAAAGCCAATGTACCTTCATCAGTCGGGAAGATAGCAGGTAGTTTCTCAAAATGCTTCTGATATCCTTTCTCACCAACAGTCACATTCACATCTATACTTCCTTTAGGCTGCAGTATCATTTCCACTACCATCGGAGAACTTAGTTTCTCAGCCTCCTGAGGTGTCAAACTTACTTGTACCGGAGATGTCTTGTATAAACTTTTAGCCGGAAACTCATCCTCGTCTTTATAAGTTATATACAAGTTTAATTGATTAACAACTTCTTTTACAAGCGTTTTTGAGCGTAGGACTTCCAACTCGTTATCAATATTCTTAGAAGAAGTCATCAGACCACTTAATCCCATATCCTCCAATTCCGAAGAAACTCCCGAACCTCCTCCCTTCTTCTCATCTTTTATTAGAACGGTGGCTGAAATATTATAAATGGGGGTAGCCCAATGCAGATAAAACCATGCACCAACAAGGCAGAGCAACACTGCCCCTACAAACCAAGGCCAATGAATAATATATTTAAAAAGCAATGTCCGGAAATCTATTTGTTCTTCAGCCATTTGGCGTTCCTTCCCGTTTTGATTTTCTTCTTTCATGACTCTTTCTTTTTATTTCAAGATGTTAAACAACAAGCTGGCAATAGAAACAAGGATAGAAGTAGCAGAGAACCATAAGCTTGTACTATTTCCCACGTCTGAATTTCGTGCTTTCGCCTTATTCGGAGTAACGTATATGATATCATTCTGCTGCAGATAATAATAAGGGGAAAGGATTGTCTCAGCTTTATTCAGATCCAATGGAATTATTTCCTGCTTGCCATTAGCATTCTCCCGTATTAGTTTTACATCATCACGCAGACCATAGACAGTCATATCACCTGCCATAGCCAAAGCTTCCAGAATGTTCACTTTTTCATTGGAAATCGTGAATGTACCGGGACGGGCAACTTCTCCGATCACAGAAATCTTATAATTTACCATACGTACTGTTACAATAGGAGTTTCAGTAATATAAGGTTTCAGCTTTTCAACGATCATTTGTTCGGTTGCCTTCTTGGTTAGGCCACCAACATGAAGTTCACCCAATACGGGGAAGTTGATATTACCATCGTTATCAACTAGGTACTGTTGAAGAACTGGCTGAGTAGTTGTATAACTCAAAGCAGCATTGTTCTGTGTGGCCACTGTCAAATTAAAAGGCGCTGCCAGTTCGGGACTGGTACATGACACTACAATAGTCAATAAGTCTTTTGGCATAATTTTTGCATCATACAATTGTTCGTTCTGAGTACTATACAGTACGACTTCCGCATCCTGTAAGTAAGGTACTTTTTTATAAGACTGACAAGCTGTAAGAAGCAGAGGCAACAACAATATTAAGACATTCTTTCCGTTTAATTTTTCCATAACATATAAATTATAAATTTAGACACCCTTCAAATACCATTCATAAAGGCGCTCAATACCTTCATCAATCTCAACCTTATGATGCCAGCCTAAACTGTGTAACTTCGATACATCCGTCAACTTACGCATCGTACCGTCAGGCTTAGAACTATCCCAACGTAAATCACCCTTAAATTGAACTTCCTTCATGATCATTTCGGCAACTTCACGGATACAGACTTCTTTACCTGTACCAACATTGATATGACAGTTACGAATGTCTTTACTACCTTCCATACAAGTATCCTTGAAATCAACATTCAATAATACATGCACACTCGCATCAGCCATCTCTTCACTCCATAAAAACTCACGCATAGGGGTACCAGTCCCCCAAAGAGTTACAGCCTCACAAGTAATACCAAACTTAGCCAATTTATCCAATATTTCAGCATCAGAATTACTGCCGGTCACGCCTTCCACAGGACGCAAGTCAAGGTCTCTGCGAACTGCCTTCCAGTCACCTTCGTTTAAACATTTAGCCAGATGAATCTTGCGAATCATAGCAGGAAGAACATGACTGTTCTCCAAATGGAAATTATCATTCGGACCATAAAGGTTGGTAGGCATCACGGCAATATAGTTCGTACCATACTGTAGATTAAAGCTCTCACACATCTTCAAACCCGCAATCTTGGCAATGGCATAAGGTTCGTTCGTATATTCCAAAGGAGAAGTCAGCAGAGCGTCTTCCTTCATCGGCTGTGCAGCATCACGGGGATAGATACAGGTACTGCCCAGGAAAAGCAACTTCTTTACATTATGGCGAAAACTCTCCCCTATCACATTCTGCTGAATTTGAAGGTTCTGATAGATAAAATCAGCACGATACTGCAAATTAGCCATAATTCCACCGACATGCGCAGCGGCAAGGACAACAGCATCAGGCAGTTCTTCATCAAAGAATTGTTTTACGGCCACACCATCAAGAAGGTCCAGCTCTTTATGAGAACGTCCTACAAGATTTGTGTAACCACGACTCTGCAAATTATTCCAGATAGCAGAACCCACCAAGCCATGGTGTCCTGCTACATAGATTTTCGTATTTTTATCCATTCTTATCCTTCTTCTCTATTCATCAGTTCTTTCATGTGAAGCTTCTTCACAAACTTCATATCATGCGATACCATGATTTTTACCAGTTCGGGGAAAGAAGTCTTGGTGGGATTCCAGCCAAGTAACGTACGCGCTTTCGTGGGATCACCCAGTAACTGTTCTACTTCAGCAGGACGAAAATATTTAGAATCAACTTCAACCAGTACTTTACCGCTAGCAACATCAATACCTTTTTCATTCACTCCTTCACCTTCCCAACGAAGTTCAATGTCAACTTCTTTAAAAGCTAATGTAGTAAACTCACGTACGGTATGATATTCCCCCGTAGCAATTACAAAATCTTCAGGAGTATCATGCTGAAGGATCAGCCACATACATTCAACATAGTCCTTGGCATATCCCCAGTCACGAAGTGAGTTCAGGTTTCCCAAATAAAGTTTATCTTGGAGCCCTTGTGCGATACGGGCAGCAGCTAATGTTATCTTACGGGTTACAAAAGTCTCGCCTCTACGTTCACTTTCATGGTTAAACAGGATTCCGTTCACTGCATACATTCCATAGCTTTCACGATAGTTCTTGGTAATCCAAAAACCGTATTGTTTAGCTACTCCATATGGGGAACGAGGATAGAAAGGTGTAGTTTCCTTCTGTGGAACTTCCTGTACCAGACCGAATAGTTCAGAAGTGGAAGCCTGATAAATCCTTGTCTTCTTCTCCATTCCAAGGATGCGGACAGCTTCCAGCATGCGAAGTGTACCGATAGCATCCGCTTCGGCTGTATACTCCGGTACATCAAAAGAAACTTTCACATGGCTTTGTGCGGCTAGGTTGTAAATTTCATCCGGTTGCACTTGCTGAATAATACGGATCAAAGAACTGGAATCTGTCATATCTCCATAATGAAGATTGACCAGACGATCTTTTTTCATGTCACGTACCCATTCATCCAAATAAAGATGCTCGATGCGTGCGGTGTTAAAAGAAGAGGAACGACGAAGGATACCATGGACTTCATATCCTTTTTCAATTAAGAGCTCTGCTAAAAATGAACCATCCTGACCGGTGATTCCTGATATTAAAGCTATCTTTTTCATTTTATTTATTAATATTTCATTTATAATATCTTTATCAACCATAGCTCCATTTTTCCTAGCCAATACGACATATTGTTCTGAATTATCGAATATTTTTTTACTTCTTTGAATATTGCAATAAACAGGAACAAGGTGTCTCTGCTGCTCTTCCTGCACCTTCTTCTTTCACCCTCCAGTATGATCGTCCATATCCCGCATCCCCGCTATATCGAGGAACATCTTCAGTTTCCACTCCTCCAGTATACCCTGATTAATCTTACGGCAGACAAATTTTATCTTGTTCAAAAGACGGATATGCTTATTCGAGAAGTAACGGTTTTCCAAGACATACGACCTTAACTTGTCACAGAAAGCGATAAAATTCTGATCATTTTTTCCTGCCATCCATTCGCTATAAATGGTATTCGTAGACAGATTTACTAACAGACACCCCAAGGAAAGCAGCATTAGAAAAAGTGACTCCTTATGAACAAGATTCAAATTGCTACAGTATGTAACGATGTTATACTCATCGTCTTTTTATGGAAAATGTAGGAGAAATTTATTATGGTTGATATTAGTAGACTGCTGTCAAACCACAAGCATTAGCTCTACTTTGCCGACAGATAACCATTACTTCTTCAATGTTTCGAGAGCTTCAACGGCATCTTCCTCGGCAATCTGCATACATCTAGCTACATACTCTGATGTAATTAACTGCATAGAACCAGAACGCTGTTCCATTTCTACGAAGTCAGCAACACGCTTTTTCAATTCTTCTGTAATCATGATGTGCAAAAATAAGAGATTATTAGTTGTATCTTGTTTTGTCAATCTTTTGAGCCTCAAAGAAGCATGCACAGAATTTACACACATCTCTCATGATATTTGCAAACTTCTTCATAGGGGGTAATAAAGACTAGTTCGATTTCAGAATATCAATCAAGTTCTCAATCACGTACACAAGATCCTCGTCTGTCATCTTGGTGTTCAATGGTAGAGTGACTTCATGAGAGAAAAATTCGAATGCGTTAGGGTAGTCCTTGATATCAAGCCCCTTAGCCTTGTAGGCGGTCATCATAGGCAACGGTTTGTAGTGCACGTTCGTTGCGATACCTCGTTCCGCCATCTGCTCGATGATGTGGTTGCACTCCTCACGAGTCTTACCAGGAAACCGGACAATGTAGAGGTGACCGCTACCAGCCCAGTCTGCACCATAGTGACGCAATCCCACTACTCCGTATGGAGCTAGAGCCTTGTCGTAACGTTCGATATACTTCCTGCGTTTAGCCAGCATCTTAGGATAGCGCTCGAACTGAATCAGACCTAAGGCCGCCATGATGTCGGTCATGTTGCACTTGTACCAAGGACCGATGATATCGTACTCCCATGCACCCAGCTTCGTCTTTGCTAGCGCATCCTTGTTCTGACCATGGAGCGAGAACAACTGCGAGAGACGGTAGATAAACTCATTCCAAGTCTCACCTTCGATGAAAGGCACTGGAGAACCACAATACACCTGCTGACGCTTCACCTTCTCACCTCCGAAAGGCAGGCTCCACGTCATCGCGCCACCCTCAGCCGTAGTGAAGTTCTTCACCGCATGGAATGAAAATGATGAGAAATCTGCAATTGCACCCGCCATCTTACCATGACGCTGAGCACCGAAAGAATGTGCACAATCGTTCGATATCACGATTCGTCCTATCAACTTCTGAATATCGTTCGCTGGAGTGAACTTCGCTAAAATCTCCGGACGAGTGATCACCTCCATGATCTTATCCACGTTAGCACAGATACCTGCCAAATCCACAGGTACGACTACCTTTGTACGCTCGGTGATAGCCTCTGCCAGTTTCTCATAATCCATCTCAAAGTCCTGGTCTTCATCCGAAGAACCTGCCTTACGAATATCAACCATCTTTATGGTAGCACCCACATGATCGACCACTGAAGCCGAAGCAGTATAAGTGTAGGCTGGCATGATCACTTCATCGCCAGAGCCCACCCCCAGCACATGCAGTACCATTTCCATGGCTGCAGTAGCTGAGTTCAAACACACAGTCTTCTCAGTCCCTACATATTCAGAAATAAGTTTTTCCAACTTCTTGGTACGAGGACCTGTTGTAATCCATCCTGAGAGGATAGTATCACGCACCTCGTTTGCCTCTGCCTCAGTCATATCTGGCGGGCTGAAAGGCACATTACGTCTTTTCAAATCAGTACTCATATTATTTTTTTGTATATTTACATCTATCTTTCTATTATTATCACCTTAAATGTTTTGAAGATAAGCTTAATGTCGTACCAAAAACTTGCATTCTCCACATATTCAAGATACAATTTAATCTTCTCCTGCATAATCACATTGATGTAATAATCCTCAGGATTCTCTGTCTTCTCCATCAACTCATTCTCATTGCGGAACTTGATCGAAGCAGGGTCGGTAATACCCGGACGCACATCTAATACATGCATTTGCTCAAGAGTCCAGTAATTCACATAGTGACGAACTTCTGGGCGAGGTCCAACAAGACTCATCTCACCAAGGAACACATTAATCAACTGAGGGAACTCATCAAGTTTATACTTACGGATAAAGTAGCCCGAACGGGTGATTCGAGGATCACGACCTCCAATAGTTACAAGGCTTCCTTTGTCTGCGCCAACTCGCATAGAACGAAATTTATACATTTTGAATGGTTTGTTATTCTTACCTATACGACGAGCTGTATAGAATACTGGTCCCCAGTCGGAAACCAAGATTCCGATAATACCGACTATCCATAAAGGTGATGTACCAATGATGCCTATCAAGGCACAGATAAAATCAAATATCCGCTTGATTACTTTGTAAAACATTATACCATTTATATATCTTTATTATATTCAATAAGTTAAAGTACCAGCTATATGTGCAACCAAATTATAATTATCGTTTTCCCTTGTCGTATAAAAAATACTTATTTTCTTTTGCCATTACTTCATGTTTTTCCTTGCCTCTACGTCTTTTAAGCTCTCCTCAAATTTTACTACTTGATACTCAAAATCATAGGTACTAATTTTCTGATCATAGCACGAGTCTGCAAACATCTTACAAATAGATTTGAGAAAGAAACTTCCCAACCAAACTAATGGATTGATTCCCACTGTAATCCATACTTTCTTGTTATATTTTTTAGCAAAATAACGAACTATCTCTACGGTATCTGCATATTCCTTGTTCTGAGGATGGAATATACCACTCAATTCACGAAGAATTACCTGACGAACTAACTCTGCCAGATTGTATACATGAATCATACTTCGCTTATTATGCCAAGCAGGGAAAATTGGAGTCTTTGTTGCCAACCAGGCCAACCGAGGTAAGTTGCCCTTATTACCTAAGCCATAGATCATACAAGGACGAAGTAATGCTACCTTAAAACTGGATGACTCAAGTTTCCTCAAACCATTCTCTGCTTGAAGTTTACTATCTCCATAGAAATCATTAGGGTGTGGTTTTGTGTTTTCTGTTATCACATCCCCTTTCAGGCTCTTGCTCGCATGATATACAATCTTTGAACTCATAAAGATGAACTGCTTCACCCCATGTTTCTTTGCCCACTTCGCAATCTCTATCGTCAAATCCCGATTTACCTTATAGTACAACGGAGCCATTTTAGGCTTAGGATCCACATGTGCAATACCGGCTACATGGAACACTACATCATATTTCGCAAAGTCAGCCTTCTTCCAAGCCTCATTCATGGTATCCACAGTCTCTACAATAAACTCATCCGGAGTCTGCAATAGCCATTTCTCCACATTCACACCAACAAAACTGTTGGCACCTGTAATCAATACCCTTTTCATTTTTTATGTAGCTGTTTTTTGCAGAATACCTAAATCTGCTGAAACTTATTGAGATTTTTTTGAAACATACTTAGGATCATCCTTAGGAAATTCTTTTACCACTTTAGCAGGACATCCCAACGCTAATGTCCAAGCTGGAATGTCCTTAGTCACCATAGCACCGGCACCAACAACAGCACCTTCACCTACAGTCACACCTGGCATCACAATACAACCAGTCCCTATAGCGCAATTCTTGCACAAATGAATTTTACCATATTTATAAGGCATCATGCCGTAAGTCATTCCCTGTTTATATTCTGCAAGTTCCTTCTTATGACAAAGTAAACGACAATCACCTGCAATGTGCACACCATCCTCTATCTCAATCAAATCAGAATGGTTCAAGTCTACACGAACATAGTCACCAATGAACACAT
>OHMN01001511.1_pt1 | contig 14438 bp, 18 predicted proteins | sample 1569361 | NCBI WGS metagenome assembly OHMN01 (sample SAMEA3541508, study PRJEB24748) | human gut metagenome | biome: human gut; feature: human-associated habitat; material: faeces | place: China | collected 2012
CAACTCTGGAAGTGAACCGGAAATGTGATTTTGGAGGTTATGAAATCACAGTGAAAAAAATGGAAGTAACGCCCCTTTTATGGTCATTATATCTTGATTATGATGAAGCCAAAAACATTGACCAGTGGCTTGAAGTGAGGGAGTAAAACTTTTTTCTGCGATATAGAAAAATCTTCCCATAATTAGATACAGCCTACTGGGACTATTCGATACTCGGAAGGGCGTTACGCCCACACCAGGGAGATGCGGTGAGTCCGCGCCGGGGACTTAATGATATCGGCGACATTTTAGACATTCGGAAGGATGTCACGGCTGACAGCCAGCATAAAACCGCTTTTTAAGACTATGAGCACTGGATAACAAAAAAAGTTGTCCGGTGCTGTTTTTTATATTATAGTGATGAATGGGAAAAGATAGATGGGAAAACAACAGGATAGAGAGAAAATCGTGCAGAAAATTAAAGTAGCTGCCGATCTGTACAGGAAGCTACCCTTCTGTAAAATACCGGAAGAGCTGAAAAAATTGAGGCTTTATAAAATATACATGCTATAATAGGATCAACTGAATGATTCGTAAAGGAGACGAAAAGTTATGAACAGTATTTTTCACAGAATCAGTGTAAGAAAATATGAAGACAAACCAGTAGAAAAGGAAAAAATCATGGAAATCCTGAAGGCGGGAATGCAGGCGCCAAGTGCATGTAACCAGCAGCCTTGGGAATTTTATGTGGTAACAGACAAAGAAAAAATCCAGAAATTGTCCAAAGTAACACCATACACCGGCTGTGCAGCAGGGGCACCTGCAGTGATCGTACCAGTCTATCATACAGAAGGACTTGTTGCACCATCTTTTGCACAGATTGACATGTCCATTGCTCAAGAGAATATCTGGCTGGAAACAGATACTCTTGGTCTGGGCGGAGTATGGTTTGGCATTGCTCCGATAGAAGAACACATGGAAGAAGTTCACAGACTTCTGGGTCTTCCGGAAAATGTAAAAGTTTTTTCTATGTTTGCACTGGGTTATCCGGCAGAGACAAGACCGCAGCAGGACCGGTTTGATCCAGAAAGAATTCACTTCATCGAAGAATAAAGAACTGACAGAGACATGACTGTTTGAAATTATTTACAAATAAAGAAGGAAAAATAGATGGAATTATTTGACGTTATAGACAGCAAAGGTAATCCTGCCGGACAGATTGTATCAAGGGAAAAAGCCCATGCAGAAGGAATTCCCCACAGAACAGCTCACATATGGATTATTCGGAAAAAAGAGGGCAAAGTGCAGATTCTTTTACAGAAACGCTCACAAAACAAGGATTCTTTTCCGGGAAAATTTGATACTTCCTCGGCAGGACACATCCAGGTAGGAGACGAACCACTGGAATCTGCACTTCGGGAACTGAAAGAAGAACTGGGAATCAGCGCAACACCGGAACAGTTGCACTTTGCCGGAACCTTCCCCATATCTTTCACAAAAGAATTTCATGGAAAAATGTTTCGGGATGAAGAAATTGCTTTTGTCTACATCTATCAGGAGCCTGTGAATACAGCGGAACTTGTTCTTCAGACAGAAGAAGTAGAGGAAGTTCAGTGGTTTGATCTGGAAGAAGTATATGAACAGTGTGGAAAACGCAGGGAGATATTCTGTGTGCCCGAAGGGGGCCTGGGAGTGGTGCGGAGTTATCTGAAAAGCATTGAAAAGAATTAGGCTGAAAGGAAAACGCCCTGGAGCACGTTTATTACTCATAATGAAAGTGGAACAAAGTAGAGTGCAATAATTTGATAATATTGTAGTGGGTATACATATGAAATTATTTATGAATAAGAATGAGAAATATGAAGAGCCTGAGGTTCACATGTTTTTTCATAAACAAACGAAAGAAGTAGAGCAGGTTGAGAAGTTTGTAAGATCTCTTTCTATTACCGTTCCGGTTCAATATGAGGATGAAATCTATAAATTATATCCGTTGGTCTGGATTCCAGAGCTACTATGGATCTGGATGCTACCATAAAAGGCACTAATGTTAGAGTAGGAGAAATTTATTATGAAAAATGAATTGATTTTGTTTGAAACGGCAGATAAGGAGATAAAACTTAATGTGTCTGTTAAAGATAGCACTGTATGGCTTAACAGAAATCAGTTAGCTGAGTTATTTGAAAGAGATGTGAAGACGATTGGTAAACATATTAATAATGCATTGAAAGAAGAGTTGGATAATTCAGTTGTCGCAAAATTTGCGACAACTGCTTTAGACGGTAAAATTTACCAGGTAGAGCATTATAATCTGGATATGATTATTTCTGTTGGATATAGGGTAAAATCTAATCGAGGGGTGGAATTTCGTAAATGGGCGAACAAAGTCCTTAAACAATATATTATCTAGGGATATGCAATTAATGAAAAGAGATTGGAGGCATTGCAGCGTACAGTAAGTATACAAACTAAAATGTTGGCATCAACCCTGGAAGTGATTACTTCTATGATTACTTTTGATCATCCGAGATAAAACGAAAACGCCCGAAACCCAGTAAATACAAGGCTTTCGAGCGTTTTTAAGAGCAGGGGATGAGAGAATCGAACTCGGAAACAATCCCCTGAGAAGCCCATATTTACAAGGGTTTCATAGGTTTTACAATGATTACTCTGATTACTTAAGTAATCAATCATTGGTTTATAATATTCAATTACTGATAACAGGTAATTTATCCTAATGCTAAAGCTGATTCCAGTTTATCTCTGGTTTCTGCCAGTGTGTGGCTATTCCGATAATAATGTTTTCTGGTTGTCAGAATATCACTATGACCCAACTGAGAAATTATAAGAGCATCACCTATTCCTGCATCCAGAAGCTGAGTAGCGTAGCTCTTACGAGATTTGTGGATAGACCTTTCTTTAATTCCCAGTGCCCTGCAAATGCCATGTAAACGCTTGTTCATGGTCGTGCCACGAATACGTTTGCCCTCAGGATTTTCAAAGAGGTATTTCCCATGCGGATTGATTTTTATTATCTGATGTAAAACCCATTCCGCAGAATCCGTAAAAACAACATTTCTTGTGCTATTTTCTGTCTTGCCCTGATCTGAAACTGCATAGGTATATTTACCTGTTGTTTTGTCCTTAATTTTGATTTCGGTTTTATTAATCAGCAGGATATGATTTTTCCAGTCAATATCGTCTGGGGTAAGTACTGTTAATTCACCAACTCTAAGCCCTGTGTGGAAGGCAAGAAGCACTCCCAGATTTCGGATAGTTGGATGTTCCTTAACATAATTTGAAATCTGTCGAACCTCAAAATCCGTGAAGACTTCATCCTCATCATTTTTTACTACATGTCGGAACATATTCGGAGAAAGTTCAAGATCACCAAAAAAACTAGTTATACTGATTGATGTGTATTTCCGCTTTTTTGCGTACTTAAACATTCCAATAATGATAGTCCGTAAACCAGAAAACGCTTTTGCAGTCAAATTATTATCAAAAATTGCAGAGATAATAAATTTTTCCAACATTTCCTCTGTTACATCTGCAACTTCTGTATTTCCGAAATCAGAGCCATAAATAAATCTCTTATAATCGGTCTCATATCTTATAGCAGATGGTTCTTTGATTAGGCGATACAATTTTTTGTATTCAAGCCATTCTTCAAATAACATACAAACCGTATTGTGACACTTGTAGAATTCAACAATAGCTTTTATTAGATCAGATTCTGTTTTCTTTTTCAACAGAATTCTGCCTTTGACGATATCTGGTAAATAAGTATAGTAAAACCCTTTATTTCCTTGCCAGATTTTATAGTTGTGCTCTGAGAGGTATGTCTGAGTATCCATAATTTTTTCTAACTCCTTCAACCGCTCCTGCACGTCTTCAATGTCTATACCAATTTTACCATCATCGTAAATAAGTTTCAAGTCTTTTGAACAAATGTTCTTGTTCATTTTTATTTATAACTCAAGGCATTTTTTTTAATTTTTAGGGATATAGCAAAAACTTTACTCTCTATACAAAGCATTACTTCGCAAGCGCGTTTTGCCTTGAATATCCCTCCTGTATAGATTTGCGCTATTTTATCTCAGATTTATTTATTATGCCGGAAAGTCTGGAAAACCGTGTTCTTGCCACGACATTACGCGGAACATAAAAATCTGGTCAAATTCTTTTTTTAGAGGAAAACCATGCTTTGCAATACCAGATAAGTATATTCTCATATCATGTAAAGTTTTATCATGCACAACAATCTTATTTGTTGCACAATCTACAAGATTGTATCTCGTGTACTGTCCGGGATAGCGTCCCCATTTATAAATCCATATTTTTTCAAGACGGATTCCGCCTTTATCGGGATCCCCAAAATAATCACGAAATATCTGCTTAATTCTTGAAGGAGAATAATTTTTCACAACAATTTCCAAATCACCAACCTTCACGATCTCAGGATCATTTGATTTTTTGCTTTTGGGAACATGTTTGATTTTATTAAAATCTCCGCAGTAACTCAGACAGTTATTTAACAAATACTGATAATATTCATCATTTGTCAGAGTCAGCTCATTCTCATCGTTTTCATTAAATGAATCATCTTCATTGAATGAATCATCTTCATTGAATGAATCATCTTCATTGAATGCATCATTTTCATTAGACAGAACAATCCCTCCTTTCTTTCGTCCAATGAATATTTTGCTAATACTTTCTACGGTGGAAGATTATGAAAACTTATAGAAAACATTATTTTATCCTCGCCATAAATAATAAAGAGCATCTAGTGTAATAGTTACAATTTGGGGATTCTCTTTTTTTCTTGACTCATCAGATTTCTCTCCTTCTTCAATAACTCTATTACTATAATAACATTCTATCAAATATTGAAAATAATCATTATCTGACAAAGAATGTTCATTGCCAAATTCATTTTTGTCAAACATCCGTCTTCCTTCCTATCTGTTCTTTAAAAAAGGTATTTAATTCCTCATCCAGTGCAAAGTCCAGGTTATTATCTAATTTTTCCTTTAATAAAGGTCTGCCTAAATCAGGAAAAAAAGCACCGTAAGTCAAATAAAAATCTTGACATTTTTTTATTACTTTTTCATTTAAAATAGAAAATTCCTGATTATAATAAGATAATAATGTAGGAGCCTGATCAAATAATCTATATTTTTGGATAATACATGTCGCATATCCAATAGAAAGACAAGGTTCTATTCTACGACCAAAATCATATGTGACATCTGCAATTCCTACCGATATTAATCTTTCACAAAAGTCAAGAAGATTGTCTTTCAAATTTCCTTCCATTTTTATACATGCTTTTAAATTTTCATCTAAAGACATATTCAAAATTTCATTTTCTTCTTTTTCAATGTCTGGTATTATTAATGGATCATACTTTGAAACAACAGTCCGATTATATTTAATTTTTCGCATCTGTCGAACAGACATATTTTTATTAAAAAGCTTTAAATTTTTCTCCGTTACAGTAAGAAGCTCTCTTAATTGAATGAAGCTATATCCTTCGACTTCCTCTCTTAATATATAAAGCTTTAACTCCGGGTCATAAACAGAAAATTTCTTAAAAATCTGATGATAAACTTCCGCATCGCGTTCGTCTTTAAAAAAAACTCTAAAATCTCCAAAATCTCCGTATGACTCTATGCCAAGCGCTAACATATGTGAAATAGCATATCCTTTCAAAATAATGTCCTTATTTTTATCATCAGATGCATAAAAAAGCATATGTTCATATTCTGGTAAAAGTGCTTCTTTCTTTTTTTGCTCTGTATCAATTGTTTCATCGGATAAAAGCTGATTGCTATGTTCCAAAATTTCTTCTGTGGTTGTGTTCTTTTTTTTCCTCATATATATTCTCCTTAATATTAATATTTTTTCTCATTTATCGTGTATTTAGCCCCTATGGTGGGATATAATGTAAAACTCTAAACATGCTATGCCTCCTCAGAAATTTCGCATTTATAAAATACTATTGTTATGTTACCTTTATAATTAGGATTTTGTTCTTTAAACTCATCCAGACACTTCCTTAATGCTTTAGTATCATAAGTTATCTTCTGAGTTACTTTAATTTCTTTCGAATACAAACGCTTCTCTGAAAGGTCTTCATATTCGGCTTCCACTTCTGAATCTTTAGTGCCTGCACGATCTGAATCAACGTTTTCTGTAGCTTCCTCTTCACTATAAATTGCGTTTTCCTGTTCACATGGCTTTTCTGGTTGAGAGTTACCTTGTTCTGGGTCTGGTCCTGATTTATCTTCCAGTTCTTTATTTCTTTTTTTTATGTCCCTTTTCAGCTTTCGAATTTCTTTTACAGTTAAATCCCTACCAATAAAATGTTTCAGATCTTTTTCATCCACAGAATAAAGTTCTTTTAATGCTGAATAAGTACAATTTTTTACTTCATCTTTTAAACCATATACATGCGTTTCAGGATCAATTTTTCCAAATTTTTTTGCAATTTGCATATAATCATAGACTACAGTCTGTGACATCCCATAATGCTTCTTTCCATATTCATAGATATCTTCACACGCATTCTTTTTAAGGATTTCACGTCTCTCAGCAAGCTGATTAAATAAAGCCCCAATGATAACACATCCTTCAAATACGCATTTCATTTTTCTAAAACCAACCTGAATACCGTATTTGAATTTCTTCATGAACACCTCATCACTATCTGAACTCAGAATAGGTTCAACAGATAAATCCTCTGGTTTTATTTTTACAGGAAGATTTTGAGGAGTTGACTCTTCGTTAGTAATTTCTTCAGATTCTTCCGATAGAAGTAGCTCATCCTTTTCCTTTGGCTCTTTTTCCTCTGGCTCATCTTTTACAGTTTCTTCGGCTTTTTCTGGAGAAGTCATTATTTCATTTTTTTCAGCTTCTTTTTTTACCGGCTCCTCAGTGTCTTGTTTCGCAGTTTCTGAAAAAGTCATGTTTTTGTCCTCCATCTTATTTTCTGTTACTGTATTTTTTTCTTCTGACATATTTTTTTGCCCCTTTCATTTGATGAGTCTATTTTATAATAGATAGCTTAATGATAAAATGTAACTCCATTAAAACCAAACTCATTCAGATATGTGTGAAATGTCCTTTCCTGAACTTTCTGGTATTACGGATGTACCCATAGAATTAGGAAACATAACATTACTATTCTCTAAATCTGAAATGTAAGAGTGGAAGATATGTAATCTGATATCTCGTTTTCCTTCCTTACATTTGTTAATCCACTTCTTTCGATCTGCGATAGTTCCTTCAAATGTTTCTGGCTTTTCCATTTCGTTTACAGCTTTTGCAATCTGTTCAAAGACTTCCTGTTCATTAAGCTCATCATTTATGATTTTTTGCATTGTCTCAACAGACATCAGGTCAACTAAATGTTGCCAGTCTTTCTCTGCAATATCTTTCTGGGTAAATTCACACATGACTTGCATTCTTGCAGGAAAACCCATAGCATAATCTTTGTTGCTCCATGCAAAGACACCTGAATATTGGAAGTTTAATATATAGTGGAAACGACGTCTGAATGCACGATATGTTTCCTTATGTTCCACTTGTACATTTTTAAACTGCTGTTCAATATTCCAATTCGATACCATATAAACAGTCTTATAGATTCCCAACTTGTTGGCATAACGTGCAGGAAGTTCTACTGTATAAATATCCAATAAATTTAGACATTGCGTGATAGTTAAACTATCCCTAAATTCTTCAAGACACAAAACCTGTTGCATATTGTAGCTGTCAAATGGATGAAAATAATCAGTAACACGAAATACATTTTCATCACCGTGACGGTCAAGAATCATTCGGGTTTTACCTGTTCCAGACAATCCGAAAACATAAATTACTTTTAAATCCAATCGTCGTTTTCCTCTATATTTTTCATTCATAATTTCAATTCGCATAGGTGCGATCTTGTCGATATAACGAATATATTTTGGATTAAGTTTTAGAATTTCACCTGTTGGTATTTCGTCGTAAACAAGGTCGTACAGTTCAGAAAATTCAGAAACTTTTTCTTTGGTGTCTGCCGGACGGGTTCCCCAGTCTTCAAAAGAGCCTTCTATTTTCTGTTCCTGTTTCTTTTCATCAAGTAACCATTTTCCTTCCTTACGCATATATTGAATGATCTGGCTAATATCCCCCTTGCCTTCGTCGATGTGTGCATGAGGGAATCTATCCTGAATAGTAGACCACCGTACACGGGACTCAAATACTAAGAGAACATGAGTATGCAGATTACTTCCTTTTTCATCAACCACAGCGGCATACTGAAATGTCTTGAAACCAGATGAAATTTCTTTTATTTTTTCATGGGAATAGCCATAGTGATCTGGGGAGTTAATCGTTAAAAAATATTTGTTTCGCTGAATGTCATTTTTTTTCGCCATATAAATGCCTTCTTTCTAATTGAAATAATTCCGACGTCGGAAATAAATTTATTTAAAATTCCCATATAATAGGTAATGTTTTTTTCGTGTTCGATGTGTTCGATATAGAGTGAACGCTGTAAAGCCTTGAAATTAGAGGATGTTGCGGATTTTGTTCGATGTTTGGAGGATGGCGGGTAATAGTACCCCGCCATCCATCACTCATGCCTTTTGTCACAGCGTAAACGCTGTTCCGTCAGGCATGAGGATTTTTCCAATGTGCATCTTCCAATCCGCAACATTCCGAATCAACGGAAAAATTACCTCTTTTATTTCAAACCCATCTGCAAGTAACATCCCTTCTCCCGGTTTAAATCTTCGGTCTGGAAGCTCCTGTCCGGGAAAAATCATCCCTTTTTGTTCCCTTGACAAGTTTCCCATTGCAAGTGTAATCATAAAATTTTCACGAGTTCCATTTGCAAATAAAGTAGCAGACGCTACCTGAGTCACTACCCAAATATGCCATACACCTGACCGCGTGTTCCTTCCTAACATAAGTATTTCTGATACTGCTGATAAAATTTCTGAGGAATATTTTGTTTTATCCTGTTTATCTTTCATTGCGTAATATGTGACACAGGCCTGATACTCATCAATTATTAAAAAGTGATGTTTCTTTTTGCCTATTTCCTTTTTCATACGGGATTCTGAAAAGTCCTTATAAAACGCCATGATTCCATCGTAGCAATCTAATCCCCCGTAATATTTAGGATAGGAAATTTCTTCCAGAAACTGATAGTCTTCTGAAGACTTAAAATCGCACAGTCTGAAATCAACTTCCTCATCGTTTTCATAAAATGCCTGAAGCATCCTTCCAATAATAAACAATAATGCCTGACTCTTGCCAGAACCACTACTGCCAGTTATCAGAGCGTGAGGATGGCTCCCTGACCCCAGAAAAACAGGGTCAGAGATGTTATACTGTCCCAGAACTTCTCTGTCAAAGCCCCAAAGGGTTCTGATATTCTTAATCAGTATCTTCCCCCGATTCCCAATCTGTTTCAAAGCTGAAAGAGGAATTCCGCTTCTTTCTCTGATGTTCCAGAGCTACCCGACGTTTCTGATTACTGATAAGGTCAACTCCCTTTTGGGTTCTGGCAAAAGATACACGCAGGAAAGTGGGAGCATCTTCATTGTCAAACTCAAAATAGATAAATGGCTCTGGAAGAACATTATAAATTCCATATTCTTTGAACTGATTGTTAACCATAACTTTGAGACACATTTCCATTTTCTTCTGTAATTTGTCGACGCATTCGTTCTCTGGATCAACATAAACATCAAAAGCATAAGATACAATATCTTCACAAGAATAATAGGCATTGAAACAATAAATATTTTTTTTACCACCGAACAGCTCATAGAAATCCTTAAAAGCTGAATCTATCATGGATGGATAAAAATACCCATCTTTTCCAATCCCGAAGACCAATGGATAATACGCTTTTCCGGTTCCAAAAAGTTCGTTGAATAGATCAATGAAAATTGACTTCCAAAAACTGGTTACAATTTGGACTGCCTGATGAACATTTCGTCCCAACCCCATAAGAATCAAAATGGAGATCATTGAACAAACAATGAACCAAAAGATTAACTTTGCTAAAATCATTAATTTCTCCTTTCCGCGGAGGGAAGAACCCTCCGCTCTAAATTTAATCGAGTCCTAAGACATCATCATCTCTGTCTGCTAGAATAATCTCATCAGCAGCAATGGAATCTTCCATCTGTTTTGTGCGTGAACTGTAGTACGGTTTGACGGTTGCGTTTTTGAAACTAACAAACACGTTTTCACCGTTATCTCTACGACGTTCCAGTTCGTCCGCTGTCATCAAAGGTGTACGCTGAGTCACCTTGATCTGAAAACGGGTATACTGATAAGTTTCTACCACAAGATACTTATAGCCGATAACCTTTTCAGTAGACTTTTTTGTAGTCTCATCAAACTCGTTAACCGGGCTGATATTGACCACAAAGAATCTTGACTTCGGAAAAATGCATTCCAGAGGAATCGCTTTGTTCTGAACAAGAGTCATACTCAAATCTCCTTTCTATAATATTTTTATGGACTTTTCGTTTCCATACTTGTATTATAGTCCTATAAGGGGGACGTGTAAGGAGTACTCGATTAGAACAAAACTGCTGTTATATCAGAAAATTGTCAAAAACAGGAGGTAGTACATATGGGCACTACAAAAACTTTATTAATCCCAGATTATCAGGTAGATACCTTATACTTTGGTGAAGTACTGAATAATGAAATTTCAGAAGTAATTGATAACACAGTCTTTGGAAAAGGATTGACTCTTAAGCAAAATGTAAAAGAATCTATATTCCGACGAACGGCAGGATGGGGGCTAGAGTTAACATCTGGATGGCGTCTCCTTTTAGACAGGGAATTGACTAGAAATGTTAATGATGGATTTGAAGAAATTCATGATGATCTATCTGTAGAAATTCCTCTGACAGATTATTTGGAAAATATATATGCGGACTATGTAAATATAGTTTCTGAAACTATTATTTCATGGCGAGATATGGTTATAGAGGAAAATAAAGGAAAAAAAGATACGGTAGTTGATAGGATTTTGACAAATGGAAATTTATTCGGTGCACAGTTAAACAGCGAATATCGTGGAATTATTGGAAAATATTCTGGTTTTACCGAGGTCAATGAACTATCTATTTCAGATACAGAGTGCAAAGAACGACTTTTTAATACACTTTTTATCAGCTTAAATAAGCGAAAACACAAACTGGAAATAGATGCAGATACTATTTCTGATTATCTGAGTTCCTATAATAAAGAGGAACCCCGACGTATAAAAATTTACTATACCTCAAATACCTTGAGCAAAGGTAGAAAAAATGAAGGAATTTTAAGCATTCTTCGAAAAAAAATTGCAAAGATAAATCCTGCTCTCAATTTAACTGATGGACAACTCGTTTACATAATTTTATTACAGGAACTGGATACACTTGTATTTGAGCTGGGTAAGATGAAGCGAAATGCTATAAAAAAGGTAAACGAAGATTACAAACGTAATTGTCAGGCTATTCCAGAAGAGCCAAAAAATGATAAAGTATTTAGCTATGGGACAAAGTTCAAAAAGTACAACGAGTATAAAAATGAAATTGTAGCAACAACATACAATGGATTTATGAAATTATTAAGTGAACGATTCGGAAAAGAATTTAGCTTTTACCAGTACTATGCCGACATATACATGGCAATTCCAGAAGAACTGTATGATAGAATAATAAGTGGTACAGAAAAGTATAATTCACACAATCAGACGGAGCTGACTTCAAGACAGTATATTCAGCTTTTATTCAAAGATGCTATTGCCAAACAGGACGGGCTTAAAATAGCAAGAAACAAAAAGATAATCATTGATCCCCAAAAAGCTAAAAAAATAAAATATCCATTTTCTGATCCTGAAACAGGAACGAAAATACTATTTGAATTACCTGTCAATGAACTGGTTTATAGTGAGATTGAAAAAATAGCAAAATTGTATGAAAAAAATGAACCAGAAATAATTGATTATGTATTGACTGACTACTATGAATTTCTTTCTGGATATAAACATGGTTCTAAGGGTGGTCTAAATCCGATTCTGGAAAACTTAGAAGTTACTAATGCAACAGAACATATGAAGCTGACAGCAAGAACATTACTTCTTACTTACCTGTATAGTAGATTGAAAACTTGCTTTCCTTATAACTATAAGACGGAAGAATATTACCGTGATATCATTGTTAGTGCATTTTGGTATTTCTCACAAAAACTTGAAAATATGTAATTAAGATTTTCCGATGTCGGAAATGAAAAAGACTTACCTCATTTCAAAGGTAGGTCTTTTTTATTCTGGTTTTTCAATTATATCATAACTAATATTAACAAGCTGACCAATATCTTTATCTAAAACAACGGATAGGCGAGCTAATGTATCTATAGTGATTCCTCGTTCATGACGGATATTATAAAATGTTTTTCTTGGAATATTCCATTGTTTGAAAATTTTAGTTTCAGAAAGATTCTGTTCCTTAATAGCCTTTAACAACGGAGTATAATCAATCTTTACCTTTACGTCCTTCATAATTAGTCAATCTCCTTTGACTAAATTTTAAATGAAAAAATAAAGGTTGCATACGCGACGAATATCGCTATAATATTAAGTACAGTCTTATCATTTTAGGCTAATAAGAAAAAGTTTTATTCTCTAAAAACTCAACTATAAAGAGAAGGAAAGGAGTAGAAGGTTTATGGTATAATAAATGCAACAAAACAACATATCAAATTTAAAAAAGGAGGACAATCATATGTTGAACAAAACTATTAAAAAACTCTTAGCAGTAACACTTACCGCCGTTACATTAGTAACAAGCGCAATGCCAGTCAGTGCATCCACCTTGACACCCAAAAAGTCACATTCAGTTGAAGAAATCACCGAGTATGTTGACTACTTCAATGACATTACAGACAGATATGCTTTCCGTCCAGACGGATATATTCCTGTTGGTTCAAATGGAAGATATCATGATGGACAGGCATACAAGTCATGGCAGATGACAATATTACTTCAGAACACCCCAGGCATCACATCCGAGCAGAAAGCGGACATGAAGACAGCAGCAGCTACATGGAAAAGGTCTTACTTATCCGAGCGAATGCTTTATACCTACCAGACTAAGTGGTCAGATAAAATGTATTATTATCTTGATGATGACAGAACATCTAAAAGTTGGGCATCCAAGTATAAAGCTAGGGCTAAAAAAACATACACGGAGATAGATGCTTTTATATCTAAGAACGCTAAGTACAACCAGAAACTTGCAGGTGAACTGAGGAAGTTCAACAAACAGCGTCTTGACATTTATAATAAAGCCATTAACAATTGGTGCTTTAAAATGACAAAGTCCCAGAAATCTAAGTATATAAGTCCTATCTGTGGAAGTGGAATTGGTGATAAACCTCAGGCATCTATTATACAGTATGTGGACGCTGTGTTTAGTAAGTCAAAAATGTCATCATACTTTGTTTCTACAACATTTGGTGAACAGTGTACAAGGCATATTTCAGTTGATGATTATCATGACACAAAGTTGTATGCTTTAAAGACACTTGGACTTCATGGTTATGACTTAAATCCAAACGGAGCAAACCCTACTTGGTGCAGACACATCCGGTGGACAAAATGGTAACCTACAACCTTACAAGGACAGGCGCAAGCCTGTCCTTTCTTTTTGCGTTCACAACCCATACAAGTCAGTCCACTCTCCTTGGGACATTCAAAATGTACAGGTAGAAGTAAACACCCTACCTATGATTCAATTCATCCAAGGGTACTTCGCACTAAAATAGTAGTAAAGTTAAAAAAGGAAAGGAGTTGTCAAGAAATGAAGGCAAGGTCATTAAGGGCACTATTACTGGCTTCCAGTTTAATATTAAGTGTGGGTACGACAGCCATGCCAATTATGGCGGTGGACATAGCACCAGACACATCGGATTCTGGAATCAGTATAGATGCAGATGATGGTTAAATTCCGATGTCGGAAATTTTATTTGTGTACCATTCCTTCACCCCTAAATCCCCTATGCCCGACTCCCATAGGGGACTTTAATTTGTTTGTTCCAGTTCAAATTATTTTGAAAGAATAAGATGTGTTTTTCAGATCAGAAATGATGAGTGGTAGTTAAGAGGACTTGAAGGATAAATCCGTCAAGTCCTTTCTTTATATTATAAGAATTAGAAATGTACGGGCTATCAAGTATTTTCTTCCTTTTTTAAAGAGTAAAATTCTTGACAGCCCTGTTTTTACAAAAAAAATACTATAGAATCTAATGTAATAGACTCATATAGTATTTCTTTGATTACTCCTATGATTACCCTTGAAGACGAAGACGCGCAAAAGCCTTTATTTTCAAGGGTTTCAAGCAGGGGATGAGAGAATCGAACTCCCACCAAAGGTTTTGGAGACCCCTATCAT
>OHMN01001526.1_pt1 | contig 14284 bp, 12 predicted proteins | sample 1569361 | NCBI WGS metagenome assembly OHMN01 (sample SAMEA3541508, study PRJEB24748) | human gut metagenome | biome: human gut; feature: human-associated habitat; material: faeces | place: China | collected 2012
TACGAGCGCCGAAGCCTTGATTTGAACTGGGTCAACATCTGGGTGGCACCTCCAAACGAGAGTTGTAGGTTAAAGCCTGCGACTTTTTTTATTACGAGCGCCGAAGCCTTGATTTGAACTGGGTCAACATCTGGGTGGCACCTCCAATCATTTTTAATCATCAAGACATTGTTCTAATTTCAATGTATTGGTGATTTTTATTTTTACAATTTTTTCAGTTGTATTTTGCAAGAAGAAAAGCAACTGTCGTTAATTTCATCAAAATTTAATCGTTAAAATATTTGTTGTATATTTTATGTAAATCGCATAAATCAGTATTTTTTGATTTATATTACATGTATTTGTTGTAAAGACATAATATAGTAAAATCAAACATAAATAGTCACATTTTGTGACAAAATTCGTGCTTAATTTTCTTTCGTATTGCATAGGACGATTTAAAGCATTATACTGAACGTAGTAAATGCATTTACTTTTTTTAAAACGTGAATTTAGTTCACGTGAAATAATAATAAAGGAGAGAAAAACATGGTAAAGACAGCTAAAAACAGAAGTTTGAAAAAAATTATTGCTGGTGTTGCAGCTACTACAATGGTAATTGCTGCAGGTTCAGCAATGGCGGTGAGTGCGGCAAATTATAATTTTGATGCTGAACAACCTTTCTCTAGAAGTGTAGGTACAAACGCTACTAGTCACTATGTTCCAGGAACTGATGCAGCATATGCATATAATGTTTTCACAATAGGTGCAAATCTTGCTGGTAAATCTTATATTAGAATGTCAAGTTCTGGCGGAATGGATACTAAAGCGACTGACAATTATGCTGCTACTAATTATGCAAGATCTGTTCAATCCACCAAAGTACATTCTTCAACAAAACGTCCTTATAGCATGAATATGGCAATAACAAGAGGTAGCGAACAAATTGATAACTACTACTATGCACAATAATTGGTTGTTCCATACTATTAAATAGCATCTAAATAACCTCCTTTGTTTTTATGTGGATGCACTTCACATTTAAATAAAGGAGGTTTTTGAATTATATTCTTCTAATTCAAATTAGAAATGGGGAATACGCGTTGAAAGTACTTCAATTAGTTTTTTTTAGGATACTGCAGTATTTTAAGTCGAATAAGCTAATTTTTATTTTATTTATTATAGGCGGTATTTTGTGTTCTTTAACGTTTATTTATTTTTATGGTAATCTGATTACGCTTAGAAATATTTCTGGATCCAATGAAGAGCTTTTACGTAATTATGAAATTTATTTAAATCAATCATTAGATGAATTGAATGATAATCAAAAAAATATTTTATATAAATACCCTACAGAGAAATTAACGGTACAGAGCCAAATGAAGCCATCCACGGTAGAGAGCGACCGTATTGGCAGCAGTTATAAGAATTATATGGAAAGAACAGATTCGATATTTTTAGAGTCCAGTTTATTAAACACAAATTTAATTAGTAAAGAAGCTGGACGGGTTCAATTTACAGATGATGAGTTACAACAAAATTCACATGTCGTTATTTTGCCCCCTGATTTTTTAGATAGTCCTGAGATTCCTGAAACAATTCATATAATGGGAAAACCATATCAAGTAATAGGGATTAGCGGTAGCTCCAATAATTTATATATACCTTATACCGTATTCGAAAATGAAAATCTAAAAATCGATCATATTTCTTTAATGTTAAAAAATGAATTATCGGATAAAGAAAATCAGAAGTTTGAGAGAGAACTCCAAGAGGTATTCCCAAATGCTCAAATTTCCGGTTCTTCTATGATGAAAGATAGTATGAAGAAGCAAGTGCCGAATCAATTATTTTTTGTAAGTACCATCTATTTGCTGGCTATTATTTCATTTATGTTTTTAATCAAGTATATGATAGATAAAAATAGTGGAGATGATATCATTTGTGTATTGGTGGGTGCTACAAGAAGGACTATTTTAAAAATTATATTATTGCAAAATTTTGTTTTAACATTAATAGTTGGAATTATTGGTATTGCTTTACATTGCGCTTTAAGAAATAATTTGTTTGAATTGATTAATACGCAACCTAACATTCAATATTATGCTACTGATTATTTATTAATTTTAGGCATGATGGTAGTGATTTCAACAATTGCAATTATTCCGTTTTTATGGAGTACTTTCAGACACTCTTTGTTGGATTTAAAGAAAAAATATATTTTGGAGGATTAATAAAATGAAAGTATTAAGATTAATCCTGGAGATATATAAGAAAAATATTATTTCCTCTGTATTTCTACTAATCGTTTTTACAGTATCCATCGTGTATGCTAGCTTATCATTAGGACAATATAGATACATTACTTATACTAAAGATTTGTTTGTACAATCAAACTTACAAAATTCTATATTTTATATGCCATCCGGTTTTTCTATGCAAATTACAAATTGGACTCTGGAAGAATACAATGCTGAATTATATAAAGTGTATGATAACATTTTAGATTATTCAGCGGTTGACAGTATCACTAAAAGTCCCTGGACGATAGGAAATATTCAAATATATGATGATGAACTGTTAAAAGGGTATCCTATTGAACTAATGGAAGGAAATTATTTTAGTGACAATAGCACAAGCCTTGATAAAGGTTTTGAAGCAATTGTAGGTGGACAACAGTACAAAGATGTCCAAGTTGGAGATACCATTTATATTCCTCTTTATGACATGAATCAAAATAGCATCCCCATTTATGTCATTGGTAAGACTCCTGATATCCTATATCTACCTAATTTTGGAATATCAAGCACAGAGATAGGGACCCAGTATTTTTTACAACAAAATGAATCCGCTATTATACTCAAACATACACCGGAGCTAATGGATTATATAGAACAATATACAATGCCTTCAAATTTACCTAATTTTTTTGTAAATATAAAGGAAGATTGTACTGAAGAAGAAAAAGCGCAGTTATTTAATTATTTAGATAAAAACGGAAGATATACCACATATGAGAAAATTTTGGAAAATTCAGATTTATATATTTCTGATACTGCTAAAGCCACACTTCCAATACCTTTATTCTTCTTATTTATCTCTACAGTAGCACTCATTACCATTTCGATTTTATTTGTTCTAAAATCGTTTAAGCGAAACAGTATTTATTATTTATGTGGATGTAGTAGATTGCGTAGTTATTCTTATTTGGCTTTGGCCATCGGCGGTATTAGTGTCATTGCCGGCATCATTAGTGGTTCGATAATAGGAAGTATGAATTCTATGATTGGTAGCCATATGCTAAATCTTCAAGAATACATTTTTGACCAAATTAGCATATGGAGTATAGTGATTTATATTATAATTGTGCTTATTATTTCGATAGGTATTCCATATTTGGTTTACCGCAGAATGTCACCTATGGAACTATACAGGAGGGCACAATAATGATTGAATTAAAAAATATTAGTAAAAAATACGGAACAAAGGAAAATACGTTTTATGCACTTAGAGATATCAATTTAGAAATAGAAGAAGGTAGTTTCATCGCAATTATGGGAAGATCTGGTGCAGGAAAATCTACTTTATTACAAATTATTGGATGTTTAGATGTATTTGACAAAGGAGAGTATATTTTAGACAACTATAAAATCCGAGAAATGCATGACATTCAACTTGCAAACATACGAAATGACAAGATAGGATTCGTATTTCAAGATTTTTCATTGTTAAACCAACAGAGTGTTCTTTTTAATGTAATGTTGCCAATGTATTTTAATAAAACTCCTTATAAACAAATGAAAGAAAGGGCACTTCATTCCCTTGAAATAGTAGGTCTTTTAGATCTTGCAAAGAAAAAAGCTCACCAACTGTCTGGGGGCCAAAGACAACGTGTCGCAATAGCAAGAGCCATTGTAAATAGTCCTTCCATCATTTTAGCAGATGAACCTACAGGAGCTTTGGATAGCGAAACTTCAAAATATATTATGAATTTATTTCAAAAATTAAATGAAATTGGGTTAACAATTATCGTTGTCACACATGATCATGATGTAGCAAATTATTGTTCAAAAATCATTACGATAAACGATGGGAAAATTGTTAAAACGGAAGAAAAAAGGGAAGTCTCAATTGTACATTGATAGAATGATACTCTATTCATATACTACAAAAATTTAATGTTCTCTCCCAAATAATATTTTTGTTTAGTATATTAATACTATATAGCATATTGTAATTTATTATCAATTACAATATGGCATCTCTTAAAAAGTCGCAAGTATTTACTTGCGACTTTTTTTCTTAGCTTGGATATGTAGTATCGCAACTTTTTCCTTATCCACTCATATGATATGCATGAGGTGAGTGGTTTTGAAGAAAAGATGTGATGCGGTTTTTGAAGGCGGAGGTGTACGTGGTATTGGCTTGGTAGGAGCGGTATATCAAATGGAGCGCAGCGGCTATATATTCGGCAATGTGGCCGGTTCATCTGCGGGCGCAATTATCGCTTCTCTTTTGGCAGCAGGATATACAGGTGAAGAAATATACGAAGAAATGAAGCATGTGAATTACTTTAAATTTAAAGAAAAACATTTATTGGATTATTTCGGCATTGTAGGAAAACTACTCAGCATTTTATTTCATTTCGGCATATACAGTGCAGATTATTTTGAGCAGTGGCTGACAGAACTGTTATCAAAAAAAGGAGTATATACGTTTGGTGATTTAAAATGCGGCTCACATACCGGACATTGTAAATATAAACTACAAGTAACGGCGTCAGATATTACGGATGAAGAGTTGCTTGTGTTTCCAAGAGATTTGCACAAATTTGGTATTATGGCAGATATGTATCCCATTGCAAAAGCGGTGCGCATGAGTATGAGTATTCCTGTTTTTTATGAACCTTTTATATTAAGAGATCAAAGCGGAAAAAAACATTATATTGTGGACGGTGGCATGTTGAGCAATTATCCAATGTGGTTGTTGGATGAAGGAACGACAGAACCGCGGTATCCCACAATTGGATTTAAGTTTTGCGAACAAAAAGAATGTTCAACACTTTGTAAGTGTAACCGTATGAATATTGTAGAATATATGGGCCAGCTTGTTTCAACAATGATGGACGTTTATGATAAAGGGTATATTGCGCATTCGCAAGGAGATTTACAACGTTCTATTCAGATTCCTGTTCACATTACAGTCAACGGCACAGATCAAAAAATACGAACTACGGATTTTGCGATTACTTCGGAAGAAAGCCAAGCACTTTTTCAAAATGGAGTAAATGCAGCAACGGAGTTTTTGCAGCGATGGGATTTTCATGACTGGAAACAGAACTATCGATTTTCAGAGAAAAATAAAACCGACAGATAAACTCTGTCGGTTTTATTTTTTAATGATGGTGATGGTGTCCGTGCTCGCCTACTTTAAAGCAGTGTGTAATTGTGAAGTTTCTGCCTTCGTAAATGCCGTCCTTTTTATCGTTTGTCACGTGACGTACTATTAAGCAATAAGTTCCTACCTTGTCAGGTTTCACTGTAAAGACACCATTTGCATCAGAAGTTATTTCTGTTTCTACCAATCCATTTTCAGACTGATAAATTAAAGTACCTTTGTGTGCATCGGCCGGTTTATCTTGCAGCATTAATTGCAATTTTAATTCGTGACCTACCACATAGTTTGGGTCGGAAACAGGAAGCAGATACATCTCTAAACCTTTGATTGGTGTTACTTCTGTATCGTGATGATGACCAACAGAAACGCAGGTAGTTGCATATTGGCAATAGTCGCGGACTTCGATGGCATCAGGATATTGCTCGCGTGTACCTAATTTATAATCTTCGTTTGGATATTGTGCCCAGCATTCGTCATAGCTGGTTACCAGCATGTGGAATCCTTCCTGATTTGTATCAGCGGTAATATCGTACCACAAATCTCCGCTTGGTTCGGCAGAAGCCTCAGTGCATGTGCCGTCCGGAGCATAAATATGATGTTTTAAATAATCTTTATTTGGAAGACCGTCTACTGCAAGGTTGTGGCCCCATTGCATTTTTACCATAATAGGATCTCCTAAATGATAATGAGATGGGTATTCTTCCAGCCAGCCTTCATGACCGTATACCAATAGATGTGTTGTGTCTTTTATGTTGTTTTGTGCCATAATTGTTCACTTTCCTTTTCACAGTTTCATTGTGCAATATGCTTATTTACAATTTATCACATTTTGTAATGTGTTGCAATTCTTTCTTTTTCTCTTTTTGATAAATTTTTCTCATTATGAATGTTTCCATCATGGAAGTTGCACAAGTAATGGGTTCATAACATGTTAATCGTCTTCTGTTTTTTATTTGTGTTCTTTACACGAGAGAGTCGTTACCTCCATTTTAAATACGCATACGGTGTCAATCATTTTCTCACTAAATGTCCAATGGCTTTTTTGTGTATTTTGATACATTAAGCATTGCAGAGCATGTTTTTTCTCTGCATCGTTGTGTATCATAGAGACAAAACCGTTTCCGATTATACTTTGAAATCCGACTGAATATTCACATGCGGTCTTTCCTTCCTGTAATCGATAGCCTGTATCCAATTCAAACCCAACATGCGGACAGGTTTCCATCAATTGAATTTTTTTACCTTGTTTTACGCTGTGAAAATAAAAAATTCGTGTTCCGGCTTTTTTTTCGTAACCAAAGCTTAATGGAACAATATATATGCTGTCTTGGTCATAAAATCCCAAACGACAGCAGTTACAAGAAGCGATAATTGTGTCTATTTGACAGTCGTCAGTAATCTCTCGATCTTTTCGTCTCATCATTGATTCCTCCAAGATTTACTTAAGCATAGATTTATTTTACTATAAATCTTTCCTTTTTGTTATTTTTTTATTAAGAAAATGAAAATCGTAAAATTGTTGTAACGATTTTGTCATATTACTAGGTATTCTGTCGTTTATTTGATATGATAAAATAGGTGAATAAATTATGGAACGAAAACATTTGATACATACCATAGAACCTGTTTTCAGTCAAGATTCAAAAGTGCTTCTGTTGGGAACATTTCCGTCTCCCAAATCTCGTGAATTTGGTTTTTATTACAGTCATCCGCGTAATCGATTTTGGCCAATCATTGCAGATTTGTGTTCCTGCAATATTCCCATTATAAAAGATGAGAAAATACAATTCTTACTGGCACATAAAATTGCCCTTTGGGATGTTTTGCAGTCATGCTCTATTCAAGGGGCGGATGATTCCAGTATTCAGGAGCCGGTTGCAAATCCGATTCATCTTCTTTTACAGAAGACCTCTGTGAAAGCAATATTTACTACAGGAAATAAAGCTGCTGCGTTGTATAAAACGTATTGTCTTTGCAAAACGGGCATTCCGGCATTTGTGCTGCCATCTACCAGTCCTGCCAATTGCCGCATGACATATGATAATTTAAAACAGGCATATGCAGTGATATTGCCGTATTTACGATAAGAATGATTAAAGATATAAAAAAGACCTATACTATATTAGTATAGGCCAAAACGCTAAACGTTAATTGAGTACTACCACACCTAAGTTCAAGTATGCTGCATAGATACACCATACCAAATATGGTATCATAAGATATGCGCTTATTTTGTTTACTTTAGAAAACATGGTTATCATCAGCGCAACCGCACAAATTAATAAGAGTATCCAGACAAATGCAAATGTATATAACTGAGATTTAAAAAAGATAATGGGCCAAAAGAAATTCAACGCCAGCTGCAGAGCATAGACCCAAAAAGATACGCCGATGTAGTCTGATTTGGATGAAAAAATACCGTATGATGAGATGCCCATTAACACATATAGTATTGTCCAAACGATTGGAAACACAAATGCGGGAGGTGCTCCCGGCGGTAGTTGAAGTATAGAGTAGATTCCAACGTCCGGTAATATAATCATTCCTGAGATAAACCCGATTAAGACAGGGACTAAAATACTTAGTAAAAAGGGTTTACATTTTATGACAAACATTTGCATCCTCCTTTACTCTTTTTTGTGCAGATAGAAAGATTCTGTACTCTAATTTGTATGCGTTAAGTGCAAGGTTAGAAGTAAAAGTTCAGACAAATTTTATATTATATTCATAATCAGTTTGAATGGAAAATAGATTAAGTTGCTATTTTGTGGAATTTAAACTATTTTTGTAATTAAGAGCGAGGGCTCTGTTTGTTTTAGGGAGGTTTCTCATGAGCAGAAACAATGTAAGGGATAAGAAAAATTTGATTATTACAATTATCGTAATTGTTCTCATTGCTGCAGTAGCTGCGGGTCTATTTTTATTTTTTACATTATATGATTTTGGAGGTACCGATCGTTCAGGCTTAGACCCAACAACGCCGATAGATACCTTATCGCAGAGTACGTCAAATGATTCTGAGGCAAATACTTCATCTAATACGGCTGCATTTACTCAACTGGATGACCCGTTGCTTGTATTGGTAAATGCAGACCATAAAATGCCGGATGGCACTGATGATGGTGTGGTGGAACAGTATGATATTATGTTAGACAAACGTGCGTTAGATGCTTACGGACAAATGTATCAGGCTGCATCGCAAGACGGAATTACGTTATGGATTTCATCAGGCTATCGTTCCCCAACATTACAGGCACAATTGTATCAACAAGAAATTGACGATAACTTGGCCAAAGGCATGACAGAAAATGAAGCAGTGGAAGCTGCTGACAGGGCTGTACAAAAACCGGGTTACAGTGAGCACAATACCGGTTTGGCTATGGATTTTAATACTGTTACCAATTCATTTAAAAATACAAATACCTATGCTTGGCTTATGGAACATGCAGAGGATTACGGTTTTGTACTGCGTTATCCTGAAGACAAAGAAAGTATTACAGGTATTATGTATGAACCTTGGCATTTCCGCTATGTGGGAGTAGAGCATGCCAAAAAGATGAATGAACTGCATATGTGTTTGGAAGAATATGTAGAGTATGTTCGTTCACAGCAATCATAACAAGAAGTCCTGCCCAATACGCGGCAGGATTTTTTATATACTGACATTTTACGGGACTGATAGTTGATAAAGTTGTATTTTTTGGTATAATAAAAAGAATAAGTAATACGTGCCTAATACGTATTTTGCTATGGGTATATTCCGATATGGCGAGAGGGGTTAAAAAATAGAAATGAAAGAAGTAAGAACAAGATTTGCTCCAAGTCCTACAGGATTTATGCATGTGGGAAATTTGAGAACAGCTTTGTATGAATATTTAATTGCAAAATCTTTGAATGGAAAGTTTGTACTGCGTATTGAAGATACAGACCAAGAGCGTTTGGTTGAAGGTGCAGTAGATGTGATTTATGATACTTTAAAACAAGTAGGTATTGTACATGATGAAGGTCCTGATGTAGGCGGACCATACGGACCATATGTACAAAGCCAAAGAAAAGATATGTATTTGCCTTATGCACAGGAACTTGTGAAAAATGGAAAAGCATATTATTGTTTTTGCAGCAAAGAACGTTTGGACAGTCTCAATGAAGGTGAAAATCAGTTTGGCGGATATGATCGTCATTGCCGCAATTTATCACAGGAGGAAGTAGACAAGCTTTTAAAAGAAGGCGTACCGTACGTAATTCGTCAAAAAATGCCTGTTACAGGTTCCACGACATTTGTAGATGCGGTTTACGGTGAAATTACCATTGAAAATTCTGAATTGGAAGATCAAATTTTAATTAAGTCTGACGGCTATCCAACTTATAATTTTGCCAATGTGATTGATGACCATTTAATGCACATTACTCATGTAGTACGCGGATGTGAATATTTAACTTCTACTCCAAAATATAATTTATTATATGAAGCTTTTGGCTGGGAATTACCAACTTATGTGCATTTACCAATGATTATGGGTAAAAATGAGGATGGAAGTGTTTCAAAATTATCCAAACGTCATGGTTCCACCGGTTTTTCTGACTTAGTAAACGACGGCTATCTACCGGAAGCAATTATCAATTATATTGCGCTGCTTGGATGGTGTCCAAAAGATAACCAAGAAGTCTTTACACTGCAAGGGTTAGCAGAACATTTTTCTATTGATGGAATCAGTAAATCACAATCTATTTTTGACTATGATAAGCTGACATGGCTCAACGGAGAATATTTGCGCGCAATGACCTTAGAACAATTTACTCAACTTGCTATGCCGAGTTACAAACAGGTATTTCCACAAACAGATTTAAATTGGGAGGTGCTGTCTTCTATTTTACAGCCCCGTGTTACCAAGTTAAATCAAATTGCAGATATGATTGGCTTTTTCAAAGAATTGCCGGAGTATTCTGCTGAATTGTTTGTCAACAAAAAAAGTAAAACCAATTTAGAGAATTCAGTTACTATGCTGGAAGCGGCGATTCCTGTATTGGAGCGTTTAGAGACTTGGACGGTAGAGACCATTCATGATACACTTTTGGCATTGCCGGAACAACTGGAAGTAAAAAATGGTACTTTGCTGTGGCCTGTACGAATTGCAGCGGCCGGTATGACAGTAACGCCCGGCGGAGCCATTGAAATATTAGCTATTTTGGGCAAAGAAGAAACATTAAGAAGATTGAATATCGGTTTGGAAAAATTAAAAGCAGAGAATAAAGAATAAGTGGGGAAACAGAATGAGTGAAGAACTAAAAAATGTAGAAGAAACACAAGAGGTTTGGAGCAACTTTATTCATGATTTTATAGAAGAAGATATGGCGCCGGGAGGCAGATTTGAAGGAAAAAAGGTACACACTCGTTTTCCTCCCGAACCCAACGGTTATTTGCACATTGGTCATGCGAAAGCATTGTACATTGACTTTGCAACTGCTGAAAAATATAACGGTTTGTGTAACTTGCGTATGGACGATACCAATCCAACAAAAGAAGACGTTGAGTATGTAGATGCAATTAAAGAGGATATTGCTTGGCTTGGTTTTTCTTGGGGAGATCGTTTTTATTATGCGTCTGACTATTTTCCTAAGATGTATGAAATTGCAGTGAATCTGATTAAAAAAGGGTTGGCTTATGTCTGTCAATGTACTCCGGAACAAGTACGTGAAAATCGTGGAGATTTGACAACTCCGGCTGTCAGCCCATACCGTGACAGACCGATTGAAGAAAGCTTGGACTTATTTGCACGTATGAAAGAAGGAGAGTTTGAAGACGGCTCTATGACGCTGCGTGCAAAAATCGATTTGGCTTCCGGCAATTTTAATATGCGTGACCCTGTATTGTATCGTATCAGCCATATGCATCATCATCGTACGGGAAATCAGTGGTGCATTTATCCTATGTATGATTATGCCCATCCTATTGAAGATGCTTTAGAAGGCATTACACATTCGCTGTGTTCTTTGGAGTTTGAAGCGCACAGACCTTTATACGACTGGGTAATTGAGCACTCTGAACTGCCTTGTAAACCTCGTCAAATTGAGTTTGCACGATTAAACATAAATCATACGGTTATGAGTAAAAGAAAACTGCGCTTATTGGTAGAAAACGGTGTGGTAGATGGATGGGATGACCCAAGAATGCCTACATTAAGCGGATTGCGCAGAAGAGGCTATACTCCGCTTTCCATTCGCAATTTTTGTGAACGTATCGGCGTTTCCAAGGTAAACAGTGTTGTGGAATATAGTTTTTTAGAGCATTGTTTACGTGAAGATTTGAATATGACAGCGCAACGAGTTATGGCTGTGTTAGACCCAATAAAACTGATTATTACCAATTATCCGGAAGATTTGGTAGAAGAATTTGAGATTGAAAATAATCCGAATTGCCCTGAAGATGGTACCAGAACCATTACGTTTTCCAGAGAATCCTGGATTGAAAGAAGTGATTTTACAGAGGAACCCGTAAAAGGATACTTCCGTTTTTATCCGGGCAATGAAGTCCGTATGAAAACAACTTATATTGTAAAATGTACAGGCTGTAAAAAAGATGAAAATGGCAATGTGATTGAAGTATATGGAGAATATGACCCTCAAACACGGGGCGGTACCACTCCGGACGGCAGAAAAGTACGTGGAACCATTCATTGGGTGGATGCGAAAAACGCTCTGGACGCTGAAATTCGTTTATATGATAATTTGTTTACTCAGGCAGATCCGGAAGCGGGTGAGTTGTTGGAATGCATCAATCCCGAATCTTTAAAAGTGTTGGAGCATTGTAAAGTAGAAGCTTCTGTAAAAGAACTGGACTCCCACGCATCATTTCAATTTATGCGACAGGGTTATTTCTGTTTTGATTCTGAGGATAGTAAACCCGAACATTTGGTATTTAACAGGACGGTTTCATTAAAAGATAGCTTTAAGAAAAAATAATAATTACAACTACAATTTGATTTTATAACGAAAAAAGAGAATTGACTCATACGAGTCAATTCTCTTTTTTTTATCTTGATACTTTTATGCTGCAAAATATAACATATTATCTAAAAACTTGATGATTTTTTGAAAAGGTGTACTTTTACAAAAATACCATTTAATCACTTTATTAGAATAATACAACATTTAAATGGAATTTTCAAGTACTTTTTTCACTCAAAATGTGACTTTTTACATATTTTTTATCCCTTTATAAAGGTACACTTTTGCAAAAGTATCTCCTTAAGGAATTACTATACAAAAAGATGGGAGAATGAAACATGCAAAAGAAACAGGCAAGATATGTGATAGCACTTTGGTTTGCTGTTATTCTGATGTTTTCTGGACTACCGGGCATGACTTTTGCGGCAGAGGCCACAAAAGAAACAGAGACATCTACGGAGGAGTGGGATGTTTCCAGATCTAAAACTGCTACGGAATTAAATGAGCTTTTTGAATCTCAGGTTACTTTATCTTTACCCTCTGCAGAAAAACAACTGGTTACAGATGTGGTTCTGGTTTTGGACAAATCCACCAGCACAGACTTGGAAAATCAAGTACTGGATATATTGGGGGACTTGAAATCTCAAATTGAGGGTACAGGCGCTAAAATCAACGTGGGAGTTGTAATTTTTAATAAAGTTGCAAATGTAAGTGAATTCATGGATTTGTCCACCCAGTTTGATGACATTGAAACAGCGATAAAACAAGATTTTACCAGCGGTACCAATACTCATGCAGGATTGTTGGCCGGTAAATCAATGTTGGATTCTGATATGGAAGTAGAATCTAACCGCAAGTTTTTAATTTTTGTCAGCGATTGTATTACTTATATGTATAATGAAACTCCTACAGCTACAGCTTGGGGCTTTTGGGCTGATGGAGAAAAGAACTGGGCCGGTCCTGATAACTGGAATTCTAAATATGGAACCAATGCTCCTCCTGCTGATTGGGACACGTATTTAGCTGAGGTTGAAAATCAGATTGCAATACAAGGAACTACCTATGAATATCCATATGGCGGTACAATTGTGCAATCTACTCCAGTAGAGGAACAATCTATCTATGCAAACTCTGTGGATAAAGCGCTTTATTTAACAAATCAGGTATATCAGGAAGCAGTTTCTGCCGGTTATCATTGTTATGCCGTGACCGCAAATCAGGCTTCCGGAATTCAGTATGCTTGGGGTCCTTCTTTTATGAATTACTTGGCAGAAGGAAAGAATATCAGTTTTGATGAAATTCAAAACGATATTGTATATTTGGTAGATTCCGGCTCTTATGTTGAAGATTATATGGGCTATGTATCGGGCGACTATAATTTTAACTTTGTCAATGATGCATCTTCATTGTATTTAACAGTGGGTAAAGAAAAATATGAGGCGGTAAACATACTTGAAAATATGTATGGCTTTAAGCCTTTAGAAAATGGAGAATACGCTTATACTGTTACTTATAATCAAGGGAATTTGGAAGATACGGAACATATTGTTTGGAATATCAACGAGTCCGTTACTAATTTTGCCCCGGTTCAATTGACCTATACAGTAAAGTTGGATAATCCAAAGTCTGAAGCAGGTGTATACGGCACATATGACAGCAATGGAAGCCAAAACTATGCCGGATTGTATACCAACAATTCCGCAACTTTGTATCCTGTGAATAGTTATGGAGATAAGGGGAAACCACAAATTTTTGCTAAGCCTACTGTATCTTATACAGTCAAGGAAGAGCCAATCACTCCTATCGAGCCAACAGAACCTGTTGCTCCGGTTAATCCATCTGATGATATAATACCGGTAACAACAACGGAAGAAGCAATACATTCGCCACAAACAGGTGATAGTAGTAATACTGTAATTTGGATTACTGTTGTGGTAATGGTAGTAGGTGCTATGACCGGTAC
>OHMN01001533.1_pt1 | contig 14172 bp, 10 predicted proteins | sample 1569361 | NCBI WGS metagenome assembly OHMN01 (sample SAMEA3541508, study PRJEB24748) | human gut metagenome | biome: human gut; feature: human-associated habitat; material: faeces | place: China | collected 2012
AAGTTCCGCCACATCCCGCGCCGTCATACATCGCCCATTGACGCTGCGGAGTGTGAGAAACGCCTCCTTCTGCTGATTTTCATATTGAAGCACCAGCATGTTGTCCACGCGCAGATGGCTTCTGCGAAGTATCCCCGAAAGCATCTCCTCCCAGGATGCCGTCACATCCGACGCCTGCTCCATCTGGTTGGAAAATTCCTCCAAAATCGCCGCCAGCTCCCGGAACTGGACGATCACCGCATCCCGGCTTTCCAGAAAACGGTTTTTCCACCCCAGATTCATCGTCGCCCGGCCGAGGCTCCGGTTCAATTCCCGCAAATATGCCTCTCTCTGGGAACAAATCTCATGAAACAGGCGCGGCATGTCCTCCAGGTCGATTTTCCCTTTCTGCTCGAACGTCCGAAGCAGATAATAGAGATAATAACTGTCGTCCCGGCGGCTGCCATAATACAGGTTGCACCGTGTACAATCGCCGCATACCGCCGACGCCGCCGTCTGCATTGCCGCCAGCCCGTCCTCCTTCGTCAGATGCCCCTGCCCGCCGATCTCATCCGCAAATGCCTGCGCCAGACCGCCCAGCGACAGTGCCATGCTCTTTAAACGTCTTGCCGTGTAGACGTTGACATCCGCCATATCTCTATGTAAAGTTCTCCGTTTAAGCACAAAAAATCCCTCCTAACCTGTATAACGCCATTATATACAGGCTGGAGAGAAATATTTGTCAAACGGACAGAGCAAAACCAGGGAAAACTTCGACATTTTCCGACACATCCAGGAATGCTGCTCCCCTGTGTGGCATGCCCCGGACATTCTATGATGCACCGCAAGCCTAATTCGAATTGGACGGTTTGAGCAGGATCTCATTGCGGTTTACAAGCCCCAGCTTCTCCTTCGCTACCTTCTCGATATACTGCTTGGTCTGCACGTATACGCGGTATTCCTCAAGCTGTTTGGCACGTTCTTCTTCTTTCGCAACCTGCGCCTCCAGATTTTCCTCACGAATTGAATAACTCCTATCCTTTTCCTTGAGATCGATGCCCTTGATGTGCACGGCAACCGCCAGACTCAGCACTACCATCGTAACGCCCACAAGCGCCATCCGGTTGTTTAAATTATCCTTTTTCTTTTTCCGCACATTTCCACCCGGTCTGCCTTCCGACATCTGTCTACGCATTCTCATCTCACTTCCTTTCCATGTTTTCTGCCTGTCCCCTTGTTGTACGTTTCTTTCCGGTCTTCTGGCTTTTTTTGCCTCTTCTTTTCATTTTAATCCATCCGCTGCATTTTTTCAATACCGCAAACAAAAGACGGCTGCCCGTCCGGTCATAAAACACCATGCCGCCGAGCACGCCCGCCACCGCATAGCCGCGCAGAACTCCGTCATTCTGCCCGAACAAAAGCCGGAACGTCGCAAAGCTGGCAAAGAGCCAATACGCCGCATCCTCCATGCCTGTCCAAAATGAGCCGTGCCGTACCAGCCACCGGAAGATCCTAAGCCCGTCATACATCATCATCAGCGCGATTCCCGTACACACACTGCCGCCAAGCAGCCATATTTCCCCTCTCACCGTCCCGCTCATCCGCCACCGCCTAACGGAACAGCCGCCCAAAGAACGACTCCTGCGATTTCCGGTGGGACTCGTTGCAGGAATACGAAAAGCTTTCAAACTCGCCCTCTATATCCACTTCGCCCTTTTCCAACGTCAGACGGCTCACATGCAGCGCCTTCCCACGCACCGTCAGAAGCCCCATGTTTGTATCGAGAATCATCTGGTTCTCATCAAATGACACCACATCCTGGATCCCCGTCACACTCCCCTTTTCCCGGTTCAGAAGCTCCAGCTTGTGAGGTCTGGCATCCAATTTTTCTTCCATGCAAAAAACCTCCCAATTTATCTAACTTATAGCCTATAGCTGCCTATTGTTAAATATATTGGGAGGTTTTCAGGTTTATGAATGATTATCTGGCCGGTTCCCAGACACCGTCTGCATTTACATAATAGCCGTCCGGTGTCCACTCAGCCATATAAAGGGAGCCGTATGGACGCCCTGCGCCCTCCATGTAAACCCAGGTTTTTAATGCTTCATCATACGCCCAGGTCGGCTGCGGTGCATACGGATTTAAGTATACATATCCTAAATCCGGAATCAGCTGCCACTCCGTCAGCATCTCTCCCGTTGCCGGATCCAGATAATACCATCTGCCGTCCTGCGGATCCAGATACCAGCCCGTCCGCATGCCTGTGTTTTCATCCACATAGTACCATTTGCCCGCGCTGTAATCATAGACCCAGCCCGTCCGGATGTATCCGTCGGCTCCAAAGGCCCACCATGCGCCCCGGAGCTGTTTCCACACAACCTGTTCAACCTGCCTGCCGGTCGCCGGATCCAGAACCAGGCTTCCGGACAGATATGTGCCATTTGACAGGCGGTAGCGCCATCCGGTGCTCTCTTTTACCCATGTGCTGGTACTTCTGTCGCGGCTGGAAGTGGTCGTTCCCTGCGGATTGCCTGGGGTCGATGGATTCGGGTTCGACGGGTTGGGTTTCGTCGGATTGGACGGGTCAGACGATGCTTTCTTTGTCTGGACCGTTACCGCCTCGCTGGCTGCGGATGCCGTCGTATTGACACCTTCTTTGAGTCTCACATAGAACTTGTAAGTCGTTTCCGGTGTCAGTCCGGTAAATACCGGTGAATCCTGCCATTCTCCCTGATCCGCGCAGTATTCCAGTTCATATCCTGCCGGAATCGCGGTTCCATCCACAAATGCAGACGGTGCTTTCAGGGTCACGCTGGTGTCTGTCCACGCTGCTGCCTCCGGTGCTTTCGGGGTCTTTGTTCCTATTTTTTTGATCGTCAGGCGCACTGTAATCGGATCACTCATATAACTTACGTTGCTGTCCGGGATCTTAATCCTACAGGAATACGTTCCCGCATTGGTCGGCGGTGTCATGCTGGAATAAACGGTTCCGTTCACACCTTCATAGTGAACCTCATACTGACCCTGAAACTGTTCCGAAAGATCCTGTCCACCTATCGTTGCCTGAATTCCATCCCCCACAGACTTCGACGTACCATCGTAATCAACCTCTTTATCCGTACCATTCAGTGTAACCTTATCTTTGTCCCCAAAATACACATGTGTCTCAACATCCTGCGCCGGCATCTTAAAGGAAGCGGTCCATTTGCCGCCTGATTCGGTAAATTTCGGCGGGTAAACAACTATAAGTAAACCACCGCTGTATGTAAGGCATGCATTCTTGTTCTGCATCTCCTTCATCTGCTCAACACCTGCATCTGTCAAGGTCGCCGTTACCAGCTCCCCGGCTTTTGCCGTAGGCTTGTCCAGCGTATAATAAGAACTGCTTTCCGGCTTCTGCGTAATTGAAAATACTGCATTCAGATCATCCTGGACCTCGATATCCACAGCTACCATGCCCGGTCCATCTAAGTATACATAGAGAGTCGGGAGACCGGTTGTATTATCTTTTTCGATGTAATAATCGCCGTTCTTTTTAAGTTCTGCTCTACTATTTACCTTGTTCGGTGTAACTGAACCTTTCTTATACAGCGACATTGATTTTATATTAAATTCTTTAAACAGCTTGCCATTGATAATCTTTGTTACTTCCAGAGAGCCAATATGATCCCCTCCACTCCACTCTTTGGTTTCAAAGGCTGCCGTCGTTCCCCAGGTACCCCATTCCTGTCCTACGAACCAGGTATACTGGGTTGCATTTAAGTTTACTGCATAAGAAACCTCCACCGAAGCATTTGAGCACGGCATTGTAAAATAATATACCGTTGGATCTTCAAAATTGCACAGAGTCGCATCCACCTTTGAACCATTTGCATCGGTAATTGTTACTTTGCTTACGATATCATCCCGATCCAGACCCGTAAATGCAAGGTAAACTTTTTCTCCGGCTTTCTGTGAAAATGTAAATGTACTAGTTTCACTACCTGTCGTAGAAATTGGATTTGTTCCCTTTTTTGCATCATCCATGGATGCATACGCTTTCACGACTGCATTCGGGGAGTTTATCGTATTCTCCCGTTCTACTGTAACGGTGTGTTCCGCCGTATCAACTGTCAGATTGCATACTGCCTCCTTGGAAGGATCCGCCACGCTGGTGGCTGTGATCGTATAGGTTCCCGCTTTTGCCACATCCGCAGCAGTTACCCGTCCGTCCTCTACCTTGACTGCCAGATCACTGCTTTTCCATTCCACATCTCTGGACGCTCCGTTTGCCACATCGACGGTCGCAGTGAGCTGGACGCTTCCTCTCGGGTAAATCGTCTCATTGGTCTTATCCAGCGTAATTCCGGTAACCGAAGGTGTCAGATCCAGCGTCAGATCCGGAGATAAGGTCTGGTTTTTCAGAATCGGGAATGCATACCCGCCGGTTGAATCCATCATCCAGATAGAATCAAAATCCCAGCCCAGACCTTTATAAAATTCCGGATCTTTCAGGTTTGCCGCCGTTGCGTCCGCTCCATATAGCTTGTCTGCCCCCATCGTATCCGGATCCGGGGTCAAAATCGTTCCATCTGATTTTCTCGCAACTGTGCCGGCAAAGCCGTAGTTATCCCGGCAGCTTCCCGTTGTTCCGCCAATCCGGTTGAGCGATCGCATCTCCGGGAAAATGCTGACACAAGAGGAAATCGAACCGTTGGCGGAAATGCCTGCCACGGATGCGCCAATGGGATTTTTTGTCAGGGCTTCGCCTGCCGCGTAGCTGTTGGAGATCGTTACGTTGCCGCTTCCTACCAGTCCGCCGATATAATATCCCTTATCAAGGTCCATATCCACAACTGCATAGCTGTTGTCAATTGTTGTAGTTCCAACACTCAAACCGACCAAACCACCTGCAAACCCCCTGTCAGTGGTTCCTTTGATTTTAGCATCTGCATAGCAGGACTGAATCTTTACTGAATAATTCTTCATTACGTTTCCAATCAAACCACCTGCCGATTCAATCTTATTCGTTCCATCTGCAGTTTCGATTGTTCCACTGACGTAACAATTTTCTACTGTCAGAGAACCACGTACATCACCAACCAGGATGCCAACTCTCGCCTCATCGCGGGAAGCTTTAATCTCCGCATTTTCTATGGTCAGATTCTTAATTTCACAATTCGAAGAAATTGCTTGAAACAATCCCACATAAACATTACCGACCACGCTCTTCCGATCTGACCACATTCAAGCCTCGAATCGTATGTCCGCATCCATCAAATTCAGCTCCGGCATTACGAATCGAAGCAAAGTCGTGACCGCCCATATCAATATCGCACATCAGTTTCGCTTTCCAGTTTGAAATGTTCGTATCTCTGAAATACGCAAGCTCTGCCCCTGTACTAATTTGATAATAACCATGTTCGTCTTTGGTCGGTTCCACAGCTGTTATTCCATCCCACTGATCCTGCACCCATACCGCCTCAAATGCCACATTTCTTTCCGGCATTGTATAACCTGCACCACTGGCATATGTATTAGTTCCGTCACTCCAGCCTTTAAAATTCATGCCGTATACCTTAAAGGTATTCTCCGGAAGCCTAATCACAGTTTCGGCTGCTGCATTTCCCAGTGTCGGCGCAGTTCCCTGTGAATCCTGACGTCCAGATGCAAAGGTAATTGCATACTTCGCCGCGATTAGAATATTTATTTCGATTGTTTCTGTTGACGCGCCCTCAGATGTATTGCTCAAAACTATCGTTCCTGTGATACTTCCGTTATGTCCCGGATCTTTTCCATCCGTTGCCGGTGTTAGCTTGAACCCATTTTCATCGGACCAGTCCGCATGAATTTTTTTATTTGTGATAACCTTCTGTACAACCTGAAAAATTTCTTCCGCTGTTGTCCCATTTGTCACTGTCATCGCCTGCAGCGCTGCCTGTGCCGCTTTTTTGACATCCTCTAAGGTCTGCTCGGAAAATTCATAGGTTCCACTCATCGCCTCCTCGCTGTCACCATAGGTTGAAGCATTTCCCGTTGCCCGGACTACAAACCAATAGGTTCCGCTCTCTGCAATCTGGGCGGTAAAATCGTAACCGACTGCATCCGCCCCAAGTGTTACCAGATCCCCCAGTGCTGAATCATCCTTATAGAGCTGTACTTTATAGCCCGATGCATTCGCAACCGGACTCCAGACGGCCTTTCCTTTTACTGTCTCATCCCATTTGACCTCCGCAGGTGCCTCAAGCTGAACACGGTTTACCTTTTTTTTCAGCACAATTGAACCAATCGAACTTCCCTTGTAATGGACATATAAGGTTATTTCATTCGTATTGCCAAGATTCAACGATTTAGCAAATTGAATCTTGATACTGCCAGTTCCATTTTCGGTATTCACTGCAAGAAGTGTAACTCCGTCATATGCCGTTCCATCTTCCTCGGATGAAAGTTTAAAATCCCCCGGCTGCAAATTATCTGTTCCTGCATATGTAAGTTTAATTTCTCCATCTGCCGTGACAGTGTCCGCATCGGTTGTCTGGAAAGTTCCTGTCACAATTTGTCCCGAAAGCATGGAAACCGGGTTTGTTTCCATGGTGAAATTAAGAGCTTCTAAATCGGCATCCGAAATCGTAACTGTTGTCCTAACCGTAATATATCCGGTCTTTTTGATCGTTACGTCATAGTCTCCATTGGCAAGATCTATGCTAAAGGTTCCATCTGAACCTGTTGTCGCCTTTTTCTCGCTGCTACCCTTCTTAAAAGTAATCTCTGCGCCTGCGATTCCGGTTTCTCCAGACTTTACTGAGCCTGTTTTTGTCTCGGTTGCCTCAAGATACTCTGGTATGTCTGCGCCGGAGAATATAGTTACTTCATCATTATCTCTTTGCATCTTTAGCGTCGGAAGCTGATTAGCGGCAAATTCCCAGTTTCCCGCAGCACTTCCCCAGCCAATCGTGTTTTTCCAGAAATTGGTTGTTAAAAGGTCTGTTTTGGAAACATCTTGGCCATAATGCGAGTCTGGTTCCTCATTTGGTTTAGTAAGGAGGGTTTCATTATATTTAACCCTCATACCCTGATAGGCAAAATTTTGTCCACCGCTTACATACTTATTGCTGTCATAGCCAAAAATTCTATTTACATAGGATTTCCAACTGTTTGTGGAAACCTCTTCTTGTAATGCTGCACTCTTATTAATTGTAACTGCTTTATTTGGTCCACCAACTAATCCACCTGCACCGCGACCTGCATCTGTTGAAACACGTCCCATTGCAATACAGTTCATAATATTCAACTGCTTGTCATTTCCCACTTGAACCGAACCAACCAAACCTCCAGCTAAAGATTCCCCCTTATTATTACCTTTGTTTTCAATATCTGCATTAACAATACAATTTTGAATTTCCAGCGACCCCGACTGAACCTGTCCAATTAATCCACCTGCGGCAACACTTCCTGTAGTAGCAAGACTGCCACTGATATAACAATTTTCAATCTGCGAATTACCACCTACAGTTCCCGCAACCGCTCCTACAGGTCCTCTATCTCCCGTGATGCTTACATTAGACAAAATCAAATTTTTAACAGTCCCCGCCAAAACATTAAACAACGGCTGCGAAATTCCACTCAACTCATATCCATTACCATCTAAACCAGCCGTTAGTGTTCTTGACTCCCACGACGTATCGCTTAGATCGATATTATCCCCCAATTTAATATATGCATTTACACCAAAGGGCCTATATCCATTATATTGATTTCTTTGGCCTTTACCCATAACAGTAGACCACTGGTCTGCATTACAAATCACATAGGGTTCCGCTTCCGTACCTTTTCCCGTGATTCCTTCATCCGCATACAGCGCAATCCCCGCGTCTCCCACCTGCACATGGATCTCCGGCAAAGCAGTGTCTTCCGGTATCTCTTCGCTTTCCGGAATCACCGGAATATAGGTATAGATCGCCCCATTGTATTCTTCATTGGCTTTATCGTAGCCCTCCCAGGTCTTTTCTTCAGTTTCTTCTGGTTCACCGTCCTCATCGAAGCGGTCAAAATAGTCCTCCGGTGCCAGTCCGCCCTGAAATTCAGAATAATCGCTGTTTTCCGCATCCAGTTTCCACGTGATACCCGACAAAGTCCGCTCGGTGGTTTCTTCTCCCATCGTCTCACGCACGGTAAGAGTCTCCGGGAACTGGATATCGGATTCTTTGCTTCCAAGCGGGAGAATCTGATCGGTGATCGATTCTTCCAACGGTGCAAATTCCAGCGTCGTTTTCGCCTGCTCTTCTTCCAGGACCGTGATCTGGATCACTGGAAGTTCGTCCTCATCTACCTCATAATTGCTGCTTTTCAGCTCTGCACGGAACAGGTAGATACCCGGATTTTCTCCATCATAACGGGATGCCTGGCTCTCTTCTGCATCCAGAACCCAGCGCACCTTTACTTTTCGCCAGAAACCTTCCTTTTCGTCAATCTCTTCCTCGGTCTTCTCATCCGTCTTGACATCTTCCCTCGGTTCATCCGTTTTTCCGTTCGAAGAACTGCCCTCTTCATTCAAATCTGCATTTCCACCTGAAGAACCAGAATCTGTCTTACCGGAATCGTCTTTCTCATCGGATTCACCGTTCCCCGGATTCGCATTTTCATCCTGAGAGTCCCCATTTTCCGCCGAATTTCCATCTTTCCCAGAATCTCCCTGTTCACCTGAACCGGATTCCGCTTTCTCTAAGCCCTCTCCACCTTCGCTTTTGTCTTTGCTATTCTCTCCGGCATCTTTTCCTTCGGTATCTTTTCCTTCAGTATCTTCTTTTTCTCCATTCTCTTCACTGTCCGTCTTTTCCAGCACGGCATCATCATTTGTGCGGTTGGCAAACGCTGCTACATTCTCATCGCTCCCTGCGTCAGGCACATCTTCGGTTTGCCCCCCCCGCTGACAAAAACGTCTATGCTGTCCGGCATCTCCAGATCCTGATACCGGGTGCCATAGGGAACTTTCTGATACAGAACCTGTTCCGATAAACTCTCGATCTCCCTGATCTGATAAAAATTCGTGTTCGCATAAACTCTAGGCACAGAGCCATATGAACTGCACGTTATCACTACCACCATTCCTGCTGCCAGGATTCTTCTTTTTCTCCTTCTCATACGCTTTTCCTCTCATTCTCGAAATGTTGATTATCCGTCATAAAGTGTGTATACACAAATGAGTCGTCACTATATTTATATTATAATAATCAACTCTCACAAATTCAAGACAGAATCTGTTCTTTTAAGCGCATAAAGAAAAACGAGACGACCGAAGTCGTCTCGTAAAAGTCTAACTTTGAGGGGGCACCTCAATTCTCTTGACTTCTTTTTTTATTTCCGTTCTTTATATGATTATTTCTCCAGGTTCTCCGGGGTTCTGCACCATGTCAGGAGCATTTCTTTTAAAAATTCCAGTTCCTGCGTGTGGTCTGCCTTGTGATCGTCCGCCCACACAATTCCCTGTGCATAGCGCTCAGCCACTGCCAGCATCGCAATCGCAACGCTTGTAAATAACTGCTGCTCCGGAATATCGGTCCGGATGCTTTTATCGCTCCTCGCCTGCTCATAGAACTTATGATACAGCGCTCCTGCCGGCTTCAAAACATCCAGATGTTCAGCCAGCGCTTCCCCCTTGACTTTCTCCCGGGAGATAAAGTTTTTATAGTTATTACTGAACCGGAGTATTTCCGGGCGTTCCCGGTAAATCCGGATGATCTGGTCCGTATAAAACTCAATGTACTGATACGCCGTGAATGATTCAAATATCTCCGGTCCCTTTTCTTCCAGAATCTCCTTCCAGAGATCGCCCCAGATTTTTCCGCTGATCGCTATCACAAGCTTGACCTTCGTCTGATAATAGTTATATAGGGTCGCAACGCCCACTTCCGCAGCGTCCGCCACCCTCTGTAAACTGACATTCTCGATCCCATATTGCGAAAACAGCCTGAATCCAGCTTCCATCAGCTGTTCTTTCCGGCGCATCGCCTCTTTTTCATCCCGCTCTATATTTCTTGGCATTTCGTCCTCCGCGCCTTTTTCTGACTCCTCCTGGATTCTTACAGATATTCAAACATCTCTTTGGCATCTTCCTTGCGGATGGTCTCCTGGACGCTCGTCACGCGGACCTTAACCGATTTATTGCCGAAAGCAATTTCAATCACGTCCCCAGCCTTTACCTCAGCACTGGCTCTTGCCACCTTATCATTCAGCATCACCCGTCCGCTGTCACAGGCTTCATTCGCCACGGTTCTTCTCTTGATGATGCGGGATACCTTCAAATACTTATCTAATCTCATATCTTCCCTTTCCATAACCCTTGCAGGGCATTTTCATCATAGCGGATTTCCCTCAATCCCCATAATATCAAAAGCCCTCCATGATGTATCATCACGAAGGGCTGTCCGTCACACATATCTGACTGAGATAATTATGCGTTTACCATATCCTTTAATGCTTTACCAGCTTTGAACTTCGGAGTTTTGGAAGCTGCGATCGGCATGGTCTCGCCGGTCTTCGGGTTTCTTCCCTCTCTAGCTGCTCTCTCAGCTACCTCAAAAGTACCAAAGCCAACCAGCTGAATCTTTCCGCCCTTAACCAGTTCCTCGGATACTGCATCTGTGAAAGCCTTGATTGCCTTCTCTGCGTCTTTCTTGGAAAGCTCTGCTTTCTCAGCTACAACTGCGATTAATTCTGTCTTGTTCATCGTATATTCCTCCTAGCTTATATCTTTGCACATGAATCCTCTTAGTTTTCTTCGTACATGCCCGCAAATCTTACTTTACATTTATATACATTTCTCCTTGCTTTGTCAAGGTTTTTTGCACTTTTCCTCACATTCCGAACCGACAATCGTTACGACTCGCAAATAGGAATTTTCTAAACTGAAAATTCCGTACGATGCCGTTTAGGCAGCAGATTTTTCCGATTTTAAATGCGAAGCATCGCCAAAATCATAGTGTGAAGCACACGCAAGCACTTCACACTGTGATTTTTTGGTGAAAACCCGTGTAGTATCTGTGAAATCCCTTGTGCTTTTATCACATTTCCGATCATGTTTTCTATCTTTTTTGCATGCTTTTCTCCATCTTTCAGAATATCGTTTTTACAGGCTTTCGTCAACCTTTTCGTTACAGTTACACTATCTTCTTTACTTGCCTGAACCCCATTCTTATGGTAAGATCAAATAATGTACTTCAACGCCTTATAGTGCCAAAACCACGCTGCTGTCTGCATCTCCTGCAGCCGGCTGCAAATATCCGGCCTATTACGGCAAACATATAGAAAGGCTGAAAATTATTATGAAAAAGCAAAAACTATCTTCCCTTCTGCCTATCGCTGTATTTCTGATCTTTTATCTGGGGCTAGGAATCTGGTCAGAATATATCATGAAGATCCCGATGGGCTTTTACAACATTCCGATTGTTGTCGCATTTATGCTTGCGATCCTGACGGCCTGTTTCCAGAACCGTTCTCTTTCCTTTGACCGGAAACTGGAGCTGATGGGGCAAGGCATCGGAGATAAGAACATCATCACCATGCTTCTCATCTTCCTGACAGCCGGAACCTTTGTCGGTGTCGTAGGACGAAGCAGTGCTGAAAGCGTTGCTTATCTGATGCTGTCTCTTATCCCGGCCCGTTTTTCCGTTGCTGTTCTCTTTGTGGTAGCGTGCTTTGTCTCTACCTCCATGGGAACCTCCGTTGGAACCATCACCCTGATCGTTCCGATTGCCACTGCCGTATCTGAGACCTCTGGTTTCTCTCTGGCCCTTTGCGTCGCATCTGTCATCGGCGGTGCCATGTTTGGAGATAATCTCTCTTTCATCTCCGATACAACCATCGCAGCCTGCAACGGTCAGGGATGTGCTATGAAGGATAAATTCCGTGAGAACTTCGGCATCGCACTTCCGGCTGCCATCGCTTCCCTGGCACTTATCCTGGTCGTTTCCTTCCATCAGGATCCGGGAGCTGCCATCATAAAACCATACAACCTGATTCAGCTGATCCCCTATCTTCTGGTATTAGCAGGCGGCATTGCCGGTATTCAGGTATTTGTCGTTCTGTTAGTCGGAATCGTATCCGGTGCCATCATTATGCTGGGCTCCGGCCAGACTACTCCCTGGGAAATGCTTACCAACATGGGTTCCGGCACTTCCGGCATGTTTGAGACCAGTATGGTTGCCATCTTAGTTGCAGCTATGTGTGCACTGATCCGTGAAAACGGTGGCTTCGACGTTCTTCTTAACGTTATTCATCGCATCTTCCGTGGAAAACGCGGCGGTCAGTTTGGTGTCGGCCTTTTAGTTACCCTGCTGGATATCGCAACTGCCAATAACACAGTAGCTATCGTTATGGCCAACCCTATTGCAAAGGAAATTTCTGAAGATTATGGCATCAGTGCCAGAAAGACAGCCTCCCTTCTGGATACCTTTTCCTGTATCTCCCAGGGAATCCTGCCTTACGGTGCTCAGATGCTGGTAGCATTATCGGCGGTTCATGAGCTGGGCTATGAACTGTCTGCCTTTGAGGTCATGCCGTTTCTGTTCTATCCAAGCATGCTGTTTATCAGTTCTTTAATCTGTATCTTTCTGCTTCCAGAGCGCGGAGACCGTGTCAAAGCAAAAAAATAACAGCGGAACCCTTTCCACTGCACACATAAACGCATTGAGGCATAAAGAAGAGCTGTCCGACTTTCTCGTCATCAGACAGCTCTTTTATGAAATATCTCGAAATTTCACTATATAACCTCTCTTTCTTAATTTTAACAAAAAAAGGGGCGTGTTCACAATTTATTTACTCATGCGTTTGTCGTGCGCCTTGCTGTGCTTTTTCTGTGAAAAATCATGGAGTATCTGTGAACTCCCTTGCGCTTTCGTCTGTTTTTCGATATATCTGTTATATCAAATACCAGTTTTTATCAAATACAGGACTATCAAAAACAGGATCGATGGACAACCGCCCAGGAGTTTTATCTCTCTTTACGTTTTCCATCGATCCCGTCTTCTTTTTTCTCTCACCGCCTGTTTCCAGGCAGATTTATCTCATTTATCTTTTTTTATCCTTCCATCTGACGTCCCAGAAATCCGGCTGCCGTCGCTGCCAGCTTCATCTCCGCCCCTCCAAGCGCCTGCTTTGCCTCCCGGCTGAGGAGAATCACCGCCCCGATCGCATCGCCCTCGCTCAAAATCGGCACAATCACCTCGGCGCTGCTCTCCTCCATCTCATCCGAGGTAATCGGGATAAATGCTTTTTCTCCCCGCGCCGCACAGATATTCTGACGTTCGGAGACTGCCAGCTCCAGCGCCCGGCTGATCGTCTTCTGGTAATATTCCTTCTTTGGTCCCCCGGATACCGCGATGATCTGATCCCGGTCCGCGATGCAGACCATCAGCCCCGTGGACTGCGCCATCGCCTCCGCGTACTGCACGGCAAATGCCGCCAGCTCCACCATCGGTGAATATTTTTTCAATATAATTTCGCCCTCGCGGTCCGTGAATATCTCAAGCGGCGTCCCTTCCCGAAGGCGCAGCGTCCGGCGTATCTCTTTCGGGATGACAACGCGACCCAGATCATCGATTCTTCTCACAATTCCTGTAGCTTTCATGATTCTTCCTCCTGCATACCACGTTTGCCATATCGTGTGTCTTATGGGTAGTATGTGGAAATGCAGGCGGATTATACATCTGAAATGGTTCGTCCTAATTTTAGAACTGAAAATTTTTGCGTTTTTTATTCCTGCCGTTTCTTCGGATTCGCCACACCGCGGTTGATGTCGCCCTGTAAATTCTTGCCGAACTGGTAATCATTACCCGGAAGAATCACATTGAGCAGAACGCCCGCAATCGCTGCGATCGCAAGGCCTGTCAGGGTAACCGAGGTTCCTGCCGCCTCAAAGGTCAGACCGCCGGAGAATCCCAGCCCGCAGACCAGAATTACCGCAGCGATTACCAGGTTCCGGGATTTGGTTAAATCCACCTGGTTTTCGACCACGTTGCGGACACCGATCGCGGAGATCATACCGTATAGCATGAAACTAACGCCGCCGATGATGGCAGACGGCATCGAACCGATGACCTCTGCCATCTTCGGAATAAAGCTCAGAATCACCGCAAAGACAGCTGCAATCCGGATGACACGCGGGTCATGAACACGGCTTAATTCCAGAACGCCCGTATTTTCACCGTAAGTCGTAT
>OHMN01001541.1_pt1 | contig 14130 bp, 9 predicted proteins | sample 1569361 | NCBI WGS metagenome assembly OHMN01 (sample SAMEA3541508, study PRJEB24748) | human gut metagenome | biome: human gut; feature: human-associated habitat; material: faeces | place: China | collected 2012
CGCGATCACGCTCGCGACGATGCACAGTGCCAAGGGGCTGGAATTTCCCATTGTCTATATTCTCGATGCCAATGAAGGCATCACGCCGCACAGCCGCGCGATGCTGGACGAGGATATGGAGGAAGAACGACGTTTGTTCTATGTGGCAATGACGCGTGCAAAGACCCGGCTGCATGTATATGCGGTGCGGGAGAGGTACCATAAAAAGGCGGAAGTATCGCGGTTTGTGTGGGAGTATCTGGGGCGGGATGGAGATAGCAGGTAACGAAATTCACAATGAAAATCGGGAAATCATATAAATGACGGTATTAAACATGTATTGTGTACGGTTTATTGACATTTTTTGAAAATTGTTTAATAATAACATCATGGGAATTAATCTTCATGGGCGTCAAAAGAGATGAAAGGTAAACAGAGAGGAGATGGGAGAATGAAAGGTATACGAAGGGCGGCAGCGGTGTGTCTGACAATGACACTGGCAGTATCGACATTATTTGGAAATACAGCATGGGCGGATATGCCGCAGAAGACGGAGAGGAAAAAATGTGTTCATGTGCATACCGAGGAGTGCTATGGCGAGCCGGATGAGGAAGCAACCTCGTCCCAGATAGGAGAAGAGCCGACGGAATGTACCCACGTCTGCACTGTAGAAAGCGGATGCATACGGAATACAGTCTCGTCTTCCGGTACGAACGAGGACGATTCTGAAACCGGGCCGGATGATGAAGAAACCAATGATCAGAAGGATTCTGCCGACAAAGCAGAGGATGACTAGAAACAGGAGGATGCACCTTCCGTCAGTACACCATCGGATATGGAAGATACGACAGTTCCAGGCGGAACAGTGATACCGGCTGTGAAGTCCCAGATCTTCTCCTGGTCCTGGTATGATCCGGAAGAGAACCTGCTGGATGGAAAATTAGAGCTTAACGGAGTTACCGAGGAATCCCAGCCATCCTTCGAAGAGGTCACGGAGTACTTACCACAGGCTATTATTGCCCAGGTCGGAGAAGAAAGCGAAGCTGGTAAAGAGGAAAAACTTCCGATCACTGGCTGGAGCTGTAACGAGTATGTGCAGGATGAAGAAGGCTGCTGGCCGCTGGAAGGCACCTATGAGTTTGCAGCAGAGCTGCCGGAGGCATATGAACTGGCGGAAGATGTAGATGCACTGGTGGTGCAAGTGTCTGTGACGGGAGACCAGGCGGCGATGCCGGTGTATGATTATAAAAATGTTGTGTTAAATGTAAATTTTGAAGAAGGGAAAACTTGTAAAGGTCTTGCCTATGATGAGAGTGGGTTTTCTAGTCTTAACAACGACGTAATGAATTTATTGAACGATTGCGGTATAGAGGTTACTAATTCAGGAGAAAATAGCTTTCAATTAAGAATGACGAATGCTACTACCATACAGAACCTTGAGTTAAGCCAGGGAACATGGGAGATAGTATTAAATGGAAGCAATGTATTAGAGGGAAAAGGGAAAGGTGTTGGAGGAGTTGGCCTCAAAATTAAGGAAAATGTAAGAGCGACGATTAAGGAAGGAACAGCACCCGCTTCTTTGACAGCTAAGAATTCTCCAACGACAGGAACAAGTAGGGATGGATCCAGCGGAATAGCAGTCGAAGGTAACTTGACGATAGAAAGTGGAACGATAGAAGCAACTGCCGATGGGGGAAAAAATAGCGCTTCATTCTCAGGGGGCATTGTTGTGGGAAGCAATGGAACTTTAAATATTAACGGAGGCGCTGTTACTGCTGCGGGAACAGGCAAGAATGGCGTGTTTGTCCGTGGAAATTTCCGGATGAAGGGTGGATCATTAACGGCAACTGGAAGTAAGAAACCCGGAATTGAGAATGAGGGTACTTTTGAACTTTCAGGTGGAACAATTTCAACAAAATCTAATAGTGGTGGAATAGGATTTTTGCAGGGGCTTGGATCTGTAACGATCAAAGCCAACGAACTGAATACGGATCGATTAAACATTACTGGAAATAGTTCCTTCACTGTTGCAAGAGGCGGAAAGGTAACCTCTGAAAGTACGATAATTAATAGTGGCACACTTACCAATGAAGGAGAATTTGTTTCAAACGGTCCATTTGTAAAAGAAGAAAACGGAAGATTTATCAATAACGGTACAATCAGCGGAACCGGAAGTCTACCCGATGGTGTAAAGCAGATTCCAGATACAATTACAGTTCGTAAAACGGAAATAATTGCAGATTATCGCAACAATATGTTGATCGATGTTCCAAGCCTTGCGGGTATTCATCAACCGGATAGAGCCGGAAACCTGCAATATGAACTTGCTGAATATACAGGAAGTGATAAAGGAGAAGGAACGATTGACAAGGAATCGGGTCAGTTGAAGGTGGACAGGGCTGGTGTATTTAAAATCGAGGTGAATACACAGGAAAGTGGATTCTATAAAGCCGGAGAAAATCCGGTTTGTATAACATTGACTGTTAATAAAGCAAAGTTTCCTGATTCCTGGAACTTGAGCGTAACGGCTGCCAGCGATGAATATAGGGGAGCCCAAGGATATCCGGCAGCTTTCATTAGCGCAAGTGGCATTCCTAGTGGTGCAAGGTATGAATATCAGCTGAAGAGTACAAGTAGTACGGATGATTTACAAGAAGATCAGTGGAAGTCGGAGTGTCCGAAGATTGTGAATGTAGCAGAGTCGGGTCAGTTTGTATTTGTAAGAGTGACAGTAGATAATTACAAGTCGAAGGTATTTTGCTCTGGCAACCCAACGAGTATTATCAAACGGAGGTTTGCAGATACAAAAGTAACACTCGAACCAGAGACCGTCATTTATAATGGTCAATCCTGGAGCCCGGAGATCAAAGTGGTTGAGAACTGGCAGGGAGCTTCCGGAGATGAAGTGGATAAGGCGGATTATATAATCCAAGATTGGACATATTGGACAGGAACTGATAATAGTAAAGTTACAGAGCGAAAAGATGTTGGAATATACACTGTCTATCTGTTGGGTCAGAGAAATTATACGAATGAATCGAAACAAGCTATATTTACAATCGACAAGTGTAAATTAAATGCACGGATAACAGGAGGCTCTTTCGATAAAGTCTATGATGGAACGACAGATATTACGGAGGAGCAGAATTTATCCGTTCAGCTTTACAGTGATTCCGGCACTCCTGATTCTCAGGATGTTCGTGCTGACCAGGTGAATTTGGCATATCAGAGTGCGGATGTTGGAGAGCACAATATTGAGGCGGCAAATATTACGTTAGCAGGTGACAATGCAAAGAATTATGAGCTGACAGAAAATAGCACATCTATCAAAGGCAATATCGTAGCACGTGATTTTGCATCCATGACTGTGTCGGCAGATTCGCTTACCTACAATGGTACCGAACAGAAACCGCAGATCCATGCATCTGTGGAAACCGGTCTTTCAAATGTGAGTCCGGATGCAGTGGTATTTACTTATTCTAAGAATGGAGTGGATTACCAGAGTGAGATCCCGGGCTTTACAGATGCGGGAACCTATCAGGTATATGTGAAAGCTTCGATGGCCAATTTCAATGATGCTGTAAAAACAGTCAATGTGACGGTTCAGCAAGCGCCTTCAAGCTCAGGCAGTCATTCAGGCGGCGGAAAAGACAGCGGTGGAAAGGGCAGCAGTGGAACAAGCAGCAGCGTAAGTTCCGGCACAGTAACCAAAGATAGCCAGAAAGGCTACCGCAGCGAGGAGCAGGGGGTTATCACCGGTGCATCGAATCAGGCAGTGAATGACGGTTACAGCCATTGGATAAAGGATGCCAGAGGCTGGTGGCTCCGCTACAGTGACGGCACCTGGCCTATGGGCAATACCGGTGCATTTCATTGGGAAAAAGTCAACGGCAGATGGTGGGCATTTGGCGCTGAGGGATATCTGAGTACCGGCTGGATCTATGACACCCTGTACCAGGGATGGTTCTATATGGACGAAAACCAGGGTATGCTTACAGGATGGCAGTTCATCAATGGAAAATGGTATTATCTGAATTCGAATCAAGACGGCAGTGCCGGCATCATGTATTCAAAACGCCGGACACCGGACGGCTGGTACGTGAAAGAAGACGGCAGCTGGGATGAAGAAGCGGGAAGATAATAGGTAAAAGAGTTATTTAAAGTGGTTGATCGGGAGGTCAGCCGCTTTTTTGACCACATTTTGGCTTTAAAAATTGAAAAACGGTCACCAGAATTTGTGGGAAATGATAGGTGGTTGTTTGCTCAGTTTTTTGGAATATAGATGATTTTGTCACAGGCGTAAAGTTCTTCTCCCCCGCTGTTTCGCATTTCATATCCGATATATTTACAATTCCCATCCAACTGACTATAATAAAGAATGTCCGTTTGCCTGCAAAGGCGCGGAACCATATCCATCTGCATCAGGGCGATATGACAGAAAAATGAACTTAAAAGAATGGAAGAAAGAACAATGGATGTAATTGAAAAATTTGGAAATAGGGTGAGCAGCCAGGCGCTTAAGGATCCAGAAAAAGCGCGTCGGCTGCTTCTTGCGGGATACCGCCTGCAGGAAAAGAAGCTTCAGTTTTTGCCGGATCGGGGGCTACCGTCGTCGGGACAGTATGTGGCGCGGGTGGTTATGAAAAATATCATTCAGTCGCTGTCGGAACCGGAGAATGCGGCGATGGTCAGCATATTTGTGCCGGGAGAGCTGGTGATGGCGGCAGGGCTGACGCCGTACTCAGTGGAGGCGATGTCCTGTTTTATGGCGGGAACGAAGTGTGAGCAGACGTTTCTTCGGAAAACGGAGGAAGAAGGATTTCCGGAGACGATGTGTTCGTACCACAGGGTGTTTCTGGGGGCGGCGCTGACGGGGATTCTGCCAAAACCGAACTGCATGATTTATACGAACCTTGCGTGTGATGGAAATATGATGACGTTTCCGTATTTAAAGGATAAATTTGAATGTCCAGGCTTTTATATTGATGTTCCGTATGAGAAAAACCGGGAATCGGTTCTGTATGTGGCGGATCAGCTACGGAAATTAAAACGGTTTCTGGAGGAGACGACGGACAGACGGATTTCGGAGGAAACAGTGCGGAGTGCGGTAGATAACAGCCGAAAAGCGGCAGCGAATTATAAAAAACAGCTTGCCCTGCGGTGTGCGCATGACCCGGTGACCTCTCTGACGAATGAATTGTATGCGCTTTTTATGTGCCATCTGATGGCTGGCTCAGAGACGGCGGTTACCTATACGGAAAAACTTCTGCGCGATGTGCGGATGTCACCGAGGGGAGATGGTCTTTCGGTAATCTGGATGCACATCATGCCATTTTTACAGGAGCCGGTTAAGGATATTTTTAATTATAGTAAGAAAATGCACATCCGCGCTTGTGATTTCATCGCAGATGGTTTTCAGGAGATGCATGCGGAAGACCCGTATGAGGCGATGGCAGAGAAAATGGTCTACTGCATTTACAATGGCAGTGTGAAACAGAGAATTGAGGAAGCGGAACGGCTTGCCAGAATCACGGAATCGGATGGTGCTGTTTTATTTGCCCACTGGGGCTGTAAGGGAACGATCGGTGCATCCAGCCTGATTAAGCAGTCCTTAGAAAAGACAGGCCTTCCGACGATGATTCTCGACGGTGACGGCTGCAACCCCGCCAATACCAGCGACGGTCAGGTATCGACGCGGCTTCAGGCGTTTGTGGAAATGCTGGAAAAGGGCAAGGAGGAGAAACACGCATGATTTATTACGTCTGTAAGTACACCCCGATCGAGCTGTTCCGGGGGTTTGGAGAAGAATGTTCTGTTTTGGAGGAAATGCCGGAAAATTTCGAACAGTCGGATCAAATTGCACATGCAAATCTGTGCGGCTTTGGAAAATCGGTCATTCAGGCAGTGCTGGAAGGAAAGGTTGAACAGCTGGTGCTGGTAAACTGCTGCGATTCGATGCGGCGCGTTTACGATATCGTGGAGAGCACGGGAAAATGTAAGTTTTTATATATGCTGGATCTGCCGCATGATGATAATGAATGTGAAAAAGTGAAATTTGCGGGCACGATCCGGAGGCTTAAAAAGGCATATGAGGCATATTCCGGGAAAGTGTTTGATAAACGCGCTTTTATCAAGTCCTTTATTACGCCGGAAATGAACACGGAGCCGTACATTGGTGTGTTGGGCGTGCGGGTCAGCGGCATTCTGGAGGATATGATCCGGGACAATATCCAGATGGATGTGGAAAATCTGACCTGTACGGGTGGTCGGAAACTGTCGGTCGTACAGGATGAAATGTGGAATATGGAGGAAGAGGAGCTGTTTCTTTCTTACGCGGACGTCCTGCTGGGACAGATGCCGTGTTTCCGCATGAACCGTTCGATCCGCAGAAACCGTCTGTATCTGGATCCGAATTTAAAGGGAATTATTTATCACACGATCAAGTTCTGTGATTATTATGGATTTGAGTATGCGAGTATCAAGCGGGATATCAAGGTTCCGCTCCTTAAGATTGAGACTGATTTTACGAGCCAGAGCGCGGGGCAGCTTTTGACGCGCATTCAGGCATTTGAGGAGACGATCGAGGGATCAGAGGATATGGATCCGGGAAAAGGTATCAGTGAGGAGGCAAGAAAGAAGATGGAGTCAGGCATTTTTTATGTAGCGGGAATCGACAGCGGTTCGACAAGTACTGATGTGGTCATACTGGATCAGGATGGAAAAATTAAATCGACGATGATTATTCCGACCGGCGGCGGTGCGATGATGAGCGCCGAGAAGAGTCTGGATCTGGCGATTGAGAAAGCGGGAATTAAGAAAGAGGAGATCGTGCGGATCGATACGACCGGATATGGACGATCCTACATTGACAGCGGGGATGACAGCATCACGGAGATTACCTGCCATGCCAAGGGCGCAAATTATCTGAATCCGAATGTCCGCACTATCATCGACATTGGCGGGCAGGATATCAAGGCGATCAGCATCGACGGGCAGGGAGCCGTGAAAAATTTCCTGATGAATGACAAATGTGCCGCCGGAACGGGACGTTTTCTGGAAATGATGGCGAAAACGCTGGGACTTTCCCTGGAGGAAATGAGTGTGAAAGGGCTGGAATGGAAGCATAATATCGTGATTTCCAGCATGTGTACGGTGTTTGCAGAGTCGGAGGTCGTGTCGCTGGTGGCACAGAATAAGGATGTGGCAGATATTATCCACGGTTTAAATGTGTCAGTTGCCTCAAAAGTCGGCGCGTTGGCAGCCCGCCTTGGAAAGGGTCATCCAGGCGAATATATGATGACCGGCGGTGTGGCGAAGAACCGGGGTATCATCCAGGCATTGGAAGAGAAGCTTGGTGCTAAACTTTACATCTGTGATGAGGCGCAGCTCTGCGGTGCGCTGGGAGCGGCGCTATTTGCTTATGAGAAATGTAAAGGCAGTGCGGAGGAAACGCGATGAAGCGACAGGGTTAAAACACTTGTATCGATATTTTCGTCAGATATTCACTGGGAGAGGCTGTGGCCAATTCGTCGATCACAGCCTCTTTATAAGAGTATTTGCCGGTTTTAAACTTGCGTTCGTCGGTCCAATCAAAGAGTTTTTCGTAGGTGGCTTTCGAGTCATAGTAATTTCCCATTAAGTAAGCAACTGCATAGGTTCCGGCCGGTTTTAAGTGATAGGGGTGATTTTTCGGTTTTGTTATAACTTTTGTGAAAAAATAAGCATAGGTATCCAGATGATTTTTTCGTAAATCTGCCACATCAAGCATGGCACCATAAGGATGACCGGCATTTAGAGCGTGGGCATTGCAGTAACCGATGTGGCGGCAAAGAGCCTGGATGATTTTCTGATGGTCATCTGTATGAATCGGATCGCTGAGAATCAGATATTCTTCCGGTGTTGTCTCGAGAAAAATACGTCCGTTTTTATTTTCGGTATGGAAGAATAATTCATCTTCTGTGTATTCTGCCTGTTTCTGATTCAGTGATTCCTGAAGTGATACCAGGGATAATTTTATATGATTGGACTGTAAAGTGAATAAAAATCCAAGAATGCATCTACATTCTGAAATCAGAAATCAAATTAAAACATTATAATCTTCGATGCCTCGTTGGGAAGCCAACGGGGTATTTTATTATTTCATAGGAAATTGTGTCCTATGAAATAATAAACGCTCCGCGAGGATGCGCACTCGCGCGAAGCAGAAAATTGAGAAATCGGATGTAAAATCTATCAGAATAATTTATGCCATGCCACTTTTTAATTTGATCGAATGTGGGATGGTTTAGGAGCAGAAAATGCGGGATAACGGAAGAATACCTTGCGCAACCGCCGTAAATACCTTATAATAATGCAGTTTGATGGATTTTGATCCATTCTGTATAAAACTTGGAAATAATAGATTCAGACAAGAAAGTTGGGAAAATAAAATCGTATGAGAAAATTAGCATTAAGTGATGAAATCCTTCTCAAGATCTCCCAGCCGGCGCGTTATATTGGCGGCGAGGTGAATATGGTGAAGAAGGATCCGTCGAAGGTAGCAGTCCGGTTTGCCATGTGCTTTCCGGATGTGTATGAGATCGGTATGTCCCATCTGGGCATCCAGATTCTTTATGATATGTTCAACCGCCGGGATGACGTTTACTGTGAGCGCGTTTATTCCCCGTGGATGGACTTAGATCCGATCATGCGGGAGCAGAAGATCCCGCTGTTTGCTGTTGAAAGCCAGGATCCGATCAAAAAATTTGACTTCCTTGGAATTACAATCCAGTACGAAATGTGCTACACCAATATTTTACAGGTGCTGGAATTATCACAGATTCCGCTTCATGCAGAAGATCGTACCGAGGAGGATCCGATCGTTATCGGCGGCGGTCCGTGTACCTACAATCCGGAGCCGATTGCACCATTTTTCGATCTCTTCTATATGGGCGAGGGCGAAGTGGTTTATTTTGACCTGATCGACCGCTATAAGGAGATCAAAGCCCGTGGCGGCAGCCGTCAGGAATTCCTTGAGATGGCGGCACAGATTCCGGGAATCTATGTACCGGCATTTTATGATGTGTCCTATAAAGAGGATGGCACGATCGAGGCGATGACGCCGAACAACCCGCACGCGCCGCAGACCGTTTCCAAGCAGCTTGTCATGGATATGAGCGATACCTGGTATCCGGAGAAGCCGGTGGTTCCGTATCTGCGCGCGACGCAGGACCGTGTGGTTCTCGAGATCATGCGCGGCTGTATCCGTGGATGCCGTTTCTGCCAGGCGGGCATGGTATATCGCCCGGTGCGCGAGCGCAGCCTGGAGGAACTGAAACGTCTGGCGCGGACGATGCTAAAGAGCACCGGACATGAGGAAATTTCGCTGAGTTCGCTGAGCTCCAGTGATTACACGAAGCTGGAGGGAATCGTCAATTTTCTGATCGACGAGTTTGACGGAAAGGGCGTCAATGTGTCTCTGCCGTCCCTGCGTATTGACGCATTTTCCCTCGATGTCATGAGCAAGGTGCAGGACGTGAAGAAGAGCAGCTTGACCTTTGCACCGGAGGCGGGATCCCAGCGTCTGCGTAACGTTATCAACAAGGGTCTGACCGAGGAAAACATTTTAAATGGTTCTGCCGAGGCGTTCAAGGGCGGCTGGAACCGCGTAAAGCTCTACTTCATGCTGGGACTTCCGACTGAGACCGTGGAAGATATGCAGGGCATTGCCGAGCTTTCGGAGAAGGTGGCGGAAGTGTACTATGACACGGTTCCGAAGGAGCAGCGCCACGGCAAGGTGCAGGTAACCGCCAGCACCTCGTTCTTTGTGCCGAAGCCATTTACCCCGTTCCAGTGGGCGCCGATGTGCACGAAAGAGCAGTTCTTGGAGCGCGCGAGCATCGTCAACCACCGCATGAAAGAGATGTTAAATAAGAAGAGTCTGCGCTATAACTGGCATGAGGCGGATGTGACCGTGCTGGAAGGTGTTCTGGCGCGCGGCGACCGCAAGGTGGCAGCTGTGATTGAGGAGGCGTACCGTCAGGGTGCAATCTACGATTCCTGGTCCGAGTATTTCAACAATGATATCTGGATGAAGGCGTTTGAGACCTGCGGCGTGGACATTGATTTCTATACGACGCGTGAGCGAAGCCTTGATGAAGTGTTCCCGTGGGATTTTATCGACGCGGGTGTGACGAAGGATTTCTTGAAACGCGAGTGGGCGAACGCACAGGCGGAAACGGTAACGCCGAACTGCCGGATGCGCTGTTCGGGATGTGGTGTCCGTAAGTACGGCGGCGGAGTCTGTTTCGAAGAACGGGCATGAGGAAGGAGCGGTCATGAAGATACGAATTAAATTTCAAAAACAGGGAACGGTGCGTTTTATCGGTCATCTGGACGTGATGCGTTACTTCCAGAAGGTGATGCGCCGGGCGGAAGTGGATATCCGTTATAGCGAAGGATTCAGCCCGCACCAGATCATGTCGTTTGCGTCTCCGCTCAGCGTGGGGCTTATCAGCCATGCGGAGTATGTGGATATTGATGTCAATTCCAGCGGAAATTCGACCGGGATGGTGCGCCGCTTAAATGAGGTCAGCGCCGAGGGGCTGGAGGTGCTCAGCTACCGCGAGCTTCCGGAGACGGCAAAGAATGCGATGTCGCTGGTGGCAGCTGCTGATTACACATTCTGGTTTAAAGAGGGATTTGCACCGGAGGACGGCAGCAGTGTAGAAGAATTTTTCGGGAAATTCCTGACATTCTGCAAAAACGAGACAATTCCGTTTGTGAAGCAGACGAAAAAGGGCGAGAGAACCGTGGATCTGCGTCCGCTGATCTGTGAGGCGCGAATCGCAGAGCGGAAAGAGTATGTTCCGGCGATGGTCGCAGACTGGTATCCGGATCTGGAAAATGAGACGGTTGAGGAGGAAAAACAGGCGGAAGGAATCTGTGTCTTCCTGCGTCTCTTATCGGGCAGTGCGGCAAACGGAAAGCCGGAGCAGGTATTGCAGGCATTCTATGAGAGCCTGGGGCTGACCTACCGCCCGTTTGCCATTCAGGTCGAGCGCGAGGAGCTGTATGCGGACGAGGGCGCCGAGGGCGCACCGGAATATGTGCCGCTTGAGGCGTATGGAAGCGAGATTGTGTAAATGCTTCAATGTTCATTAAAAGATGAAATGCGAAGCGTCAGCAAAATCCGGCTGCAGGTAGCGCGAAGTGTGAACGGCAGCAAAAAATGAGAGGAGACGAAGAGTTTGGATCAGTTAATAGTGACAAAATGGAAGGATCGAAGCCTGACGGCGCTCCTCTCGGACGGGCACTGCCGGTCGCTGACGCTGGAATCTGGCGATGAAAGCCTGCTGGGGAATATTTACATCGGCAAGGTAAAAAATGTGGTAAAAAACATCAACGCCGCGTTTATTGACCTCGGCGGTGGAAAAACCGGATATTTCAGCCTGGCGGAAAACCTGGTTCCGCTTTATACAGACGAGCTGAACCAGCTATGTTCATTCGGATATTCTGGAAATTCTGAGAAGAAAGTAAGTCCACGGAAACTAAAAGCTGGAGACGAGCTTCTCGTCCAGGTGTCCCGCGACGCCCTGAAAACCAAGGATCCGTCCGTGACCTGCTGTCTGAATTTTCCGGGTACCTATATGGTTCTGACGGTTGGAAAACCGCAGATCGGATTTTCGGCAAAAATCAAGGATAATGCCTGGAAAGAGAAGGTGCGGGAGGAACTTCTGACACATAAGGATGAGCGTTTTGGACTGATTGTCCGGACGAACGGGGCGTCGGCTTCCATCGAAACACTCTGTGCCGAGACGGAGAAGCTGAAACAGCAGATGGAAGAACTTTTTGCCCGGGCAGCCTGCCGCACCTGTTACAGCCTTTTAGAGCAGGGTACGCCGCCCTATATCCAGAGTCTTAGGGATGCGAAGAAAGGAACCCTTTCGGAGATCATCACAGATGTGCCGGAGTATGCGAAGAAGATTGAGGCATGGCTGGAGGAAGAGAAGGAAGAGGACAAGGAACAAAAAGAAAATCAGACCCAGGCAGATAAAAATGAAAGCATAAAACAGGCGGTTCCGAAATTGTCCCTATATACAGATGAGAACCTTCCATTAATGAAGCTGTACCGCCTGGAATCGGTGCTTAAAAGTGCGTCGGATCGCCGTGTCTGGATGAAATCCGGTGGATATCTTGTGATTGAACCTACGGAAGCGTTGACAGTTATCGATGTCAATACGGGGAAATACACCGGCAAGAAGACACCGGCGGAGACCATTCTTAAGATTAATCTGGAGGCGGCGCATGAGGTGGCGCGCCAGCTTTCCCTGCGGAATCTTTCCGGTATTATTATTGTGGATTTTATCGATATGGAATCGAAAGAAGATCAGGAGACGCTGATGCGGACGCTCGGGGAAGAGCTTTCCCGTGACCCGGTCAAAACGATCCTGGTGGATATGACGCGGCTTGGGCTGGTGGAGATCACCCGCAAAAAGGTGCGCCGTCCGCTTCATGAGATTTTGTAGCGGTTGAATCATAGAATGAAAAACACAAGGAGAAGAAAAGATGTTTGAAAAAGTATTTAAGCTATCCGAGCATCAGACGACCGTAAAGACGGAAGTCATGGCTGGAATTACGACCTTTATGACGATGGCGTACATTCTGGCAGTTAATCCGAGCATCCTCGGATCGACCGGCATGGACCCGACTGCGGTGCTTCTGGCTACGGCTCTGGCATCATTCATCGGTACTGCCTGCATGGCATTTATGGCGAACCTGCCGTTCGTTCTGTCCGCAGGCATGGGGCTCAACGCGTATATGGCGTATACGGTGTGCGCGGGCTATGGCTATAGCTGGCATGTTGCACTGCTGGCTGTATTTGCAGAGGGTCTGATCTTCATCGTGCTGTCTCTGACAAACGTGCGCGAAGCGATCTTCAATGCGATTCCGTTGACTTTAAAGCGCGGTGTGTCCGTCGGTATCGGTCTGTTCATCGCATTTATCGGTCTTCAGAATGCGGGACTTTCAGTAGACTCTTCCACACTGGTAACGATCATCAGCTTCCCGGAAAATTTCCATACCGCAGGTATCTGCGCGCTGCTGGCGCTGATCGGTCTGTTTATCATGGCGGTTTTATACACCTACCGTGTAAAGGGCGCGATTCTGTACGGCATTCTGGGAACCTGGATTCTCGGTATGCTGTGCCAGGTAACCGGCATTTACACACCGGACGTAGAGAATGGTTTCTACACCCTGTTCCCGACCCTGGGAATCACCGATTTCTCCAAACTGGGAGAGACATTTGGTAAATGCTTTACCGTTGACTTCGATGCAGTTGGAATTATCAATTTTATCGTAGTTATTTTCTCATTCCTGTTTGTAGATATTTTTGATACACTTGGTACATTAATTGGTGTAGCAACCAAGGCAGACATGCTGGACGAGGAAGGCCGTCTTCCGGGTATCCGTCCGGCGCTGATGGCAGATGCGATCGCAACTTCCTTTGGTGCGGTATTAGGTACTTCCACAACGACTACCTTCGTTGAGTCTGCATCGGGTGTTGCAGTCGGAGGACGTACCGGTCTGACTGCCCTGGTATCGGCACTCCTGTTCCTGCTTTCCACCCTGTTTGCACCGATTTTTACGGCGATCCCGTCCTTTGCGACGGCTCCGGCATTAATCATGGTTGGCTTCCTGATGGTGGGAACTGTAACCGAAATTCGTTTCGATGAGGACAATATCACCGAGGCAATCCCGGCATATCTGGCAATCATCGCCATGCCGTTGTTCTACAGCATTTCCGAGGGTATTTCCATGGGAATTATCTCTTATGTGCTTTTGAATGTGGCAGCAGGAAAAGCAAAGAAGATCACTCCGCTTATGTATGTGCTGGCGGTGCTCTTCGTTCTCAAATACATTTTCCTGTAACAACTTGTAATAATTTAACCCCTGAAAACTTGACGAAAACAGGTTTTCATAATAAAATAGTCTATATCAAAAAAAGTTTTTAAAATTTTTTTGATTAACGTGCAATAAAATGCGTATGCAGCGCATTAACTTATTGAACGGATGAAAATCATTCCCGCGCGGAAGAACGCGGACAGAGACGAACAAAAACAAATCAAGTTACTCGAAATTCCTTGATGCATTACACTCCGTTACGAACTGTCC
>OHMN01001545.1_pt1 | contig 14101 bp, 8 predicted proteins | sample 1569361 | NCBI WGS metagenome assembly OHMN01 (sample SAMEA3541508, study PRJEB24748) | human gut metagenome | biome: human gut; feature: human-associated habitat; material: faeces | place: China | collected 2012
AGCTTACAAGTATGATCAAAAGTTCTTTCATAATCCATTACCCCCTTTTTCCCTTACACATGGTATTGCCACAGGCTGCACAGCTTCCGCCGCAATCAGGATTACTTGGATCAATGCCGCGTTTGGCTGCACCGATTTTGAATTTGTTCTGTAATGCAGAAAGCGCTGCCAGAACAAAGAATGCTCCGGGTGCCAGGATAAAGATTGTGATCGGTTCATAACCAGCCTTACCTGCTGCAGCATCTGCCAGAGGAAGGATCTGATGTCCGAACAGAGAACCTGCGCCGATCAGCTCACGTACTGCACCGATACAGGTGATACTTAAGGTAAATCCAAGGCCCATACCAATACCATCAAACAGAGAGGCAATCGGTTTATTCTTGGATGCATAAGCCTCTGCACGTCCAAGGATGATACAGTTAACTACGATCAGAGGAATATAGATTCCAAGGGAGTCATACAGGCTTGGAATAAATCCCTGTAAAAGAAGCTGTACAACTGTTACAAAGGAAGCAACAACTACGATAAATGCAGGCATACGCACTCTGTCCGGAATAAAGTTTCTCAGAAGAGAGATCATTAAGTTGGATGCTGCAAGGATCACTGTTGTAGTAAGTCCCATTCCGATACCATTGGTTGCAGATGTGGTGATAGCCAGTGTAGGACACATACCAAGCATCAGTACAAAGGTAGGATTTTCTTTGATGATTCCGTTATATAAACGTTCAGCAGGTGTGTTTGGTTTCATCACTGATTTCCCCCTTTCTCATACTGGAATGCACATAATCCGGCATTAACACCGTTTGTCATGGCATTCGTTGTAATAGTGGCACCACTTAACGCATCGATCTGATCATCCGCTGTGGCACCGGTCTTTGTATATTCAAATTTGTCTACGTTCTTATCTTTGAACTGATCCTTAAATGCATCTGTGTTTGCTCTCATACCAAGACCTGCGGTCTCACCGATAGAAAGAATGGAAATTCCATTTAAGGTACCGTCATCCTGGATACCCATTGCAAACTGGATATCTCCGCCGTAACCCTCGGAAGTGGTTACTGTAAATGCATATCCCAGTTCATTGCCTGAAGCATCCTTGGCAAGCATAGTCTCATCTATGGACTGTGCCGCATATCCGTTTTCATCCAGATAAGACTGCATGGCATCCGCATCCACATCCACTGTCTCAAAGCTGTCCGCATCTGCAAATACTGCCTTATACGCATCCTGTTTCGCCTGTGCTTCCTGCTTTGCAATAGGATCTGCTGTAATATCCTGGACTACACCAAGGGCAAGTCCTGCCACCAGTGTGATCACTGTAATGGCTATGGTATCTTTGATAATTCTGTTACTCATGCCTTTTTGCCCCCTTTCCCAAATGCCGGGTGACGAGTCACACGTTCAATCATCGGAACTAACAGGTTGCAGAAAATGATCGCATAGGATACGCCCTCTGCGGAACCGCCAAAGAGACGGAAGACCGCAGTCAGTACACCAAGACAGACACCGTATACATACTGTCCTCTTGGTGTGATCGGTGTTGTGACATAGTCTGTAGCCATAAACCATGCACCAAGCATAAGACCACCGCCGAAGATGTGGCTGAACAGATAGTTCACGTCAAATCCCTTGCCTGTTCCAAGCATGTAAAGGATTACAAATACTGCGAAACTTCCAATATAGGTAAGCGGAATCTTCAGATCGATCACCTTGAAAACCAGAAGGATTGCTGCTCCGATCAGGATTGCAAGGGCAGAAGTCTCACCGATAGTTCCCTGGATATCACCGATAAACATATGTAATACAGATACAGAACTGTCTGTAAATCCATTCTGTTTCAGAGCTGCCAGAGGAGTTGCACCGGATACAGTATCTACCACACCTCTGAAGCTGTCGCTTACTGCGAAATCTGTCATCTTTCCTGCGAAAGAGATCATCAGGAAACATCTTCCTGCAAGTGCCGGGTTCATGAAGTTCTGTCCCAGACCACCGAAGAGCTGTTTTACAACGATGATCGCAAATGCACTGCCAAGTACAGGCATCCAGAGCGGAATTGATGCAGGCATATTTAATGCAAGTAATAAACCTGTAACAACTGCACTGAAGTCTGTAATTGTGTTCTTCTTATGCATCAGCTTGTCATAAATCCACTCAAAGAATACACTGGAAGCGACAGTGATCACTACTACCAGTAAGGCACGAAGGCCAAAATTATAAATTCCAAACAGTGTGGTCGGCAGAAGCGCCAGTGCCACAAGCTGCATGATTTTGCTTGTTGTCATCTTATCCCGGACATGGGGATTGGATGATACATGTAACATCTGATCCATTACGATGTCCCCCTTTTACTTTTTCTTACGGCTTGCCAGAACCATCTTACGCATAGATTTGATCATCTGGGTCAGCGGACGCTTGGCAGGGCAGATATAACTGCAGCAGCCACATTCGCAGCACTCCATACCATCAAATTTCTGGAAGTTCTCCATATCACCATGCTCTGCAAAGGTTGCAAGTCTTGCAGGAATGACATGGCCGGGACAGACTCCTACACATCTGCCGCAGTTAATGCATGCAGTCTGTTCGGCATCTGCCACATCATCCTTCTCTAGGCAGAGACATGCGGAGCTTGTCTTAATACATGGTACATGAGTGTCATACATGGCAAATCCCATCATAGGACCACCTGAAATTACTTTGGATACATTGTCTGTCAGTCCGCCGGCAGCTTCAATCAGCTCTGCCATATCTGTTCCGGAAAGGACATCAAAGTTCTGCGGATTCTTAATCCCCTGTCCTGTTACTGTCACGATACGGTCCATAACAGGTTTTCCAAGGATAACAGCTTCATAAACAGCAATTACGGTATCTACGTTATCAACTACGCATCCTGCATCTGCCGGAAGCATGGCAGAGTTGATCTCTCTGTCTGTGACAGCTTTGATCAGGAAACGCTCACCACCCTGTGGGTACTTGGTCATCAGCTCTGCTACTTCAATACGTGGAATATCTTTTACCATTTCTTTCAGTTTCGCAATACAGTCAGGCTTGTTATCCTCAATACAGATGTATCCCTTTGCATTGTCAAAAAGCTTCAGCATAACTCTTAAGCCCTCGATCAGCTTCTCAGAGTCATCCAGCATTCTTCTGTAGTCACTGGTAAGATAGGGTTCACACTCGGCACCGTTTACAAGAATATGATCGATCTTCTCCGGTTCCTTTGGCGCAAGCTTTACCTGTGTGGGGAATCCGGCGCCACCCATTCCCACTACTCCGCCTTCTTTAATTCTCGTCAAAATCTCCTCTTTCGAAAGATCTTCCAGACGTGCAGGAGTAAATTCCACACTTTCATACTGCTGGTCATTCTCAATGATAATGGAATTGACCATAGAACCTGTTGCTGTCAGGCGCGGTTCGATTCCTTTTACCGTACCGGAAACAGACGAATGGATCGGTGATGAGACAAACCCCGCAGCATCTGCGATCTTCTGTCCTGCGAGCACATGGTCTCCCTTCTGAACTATCGCTGCAGCCGGAGCACCGATATGCTGGGAAAGAGGATATACCATATCTCCCTTTGGCAGATATTTCACTACCGGACTGTTCTTGGATAATTCTTTTCCGTCATAAGGATGAACACCACCCTTAAAGGTTAAAATTCCCATTTCGTTCCCTCCTTTTATATTAAGCACCACCAAAGTGCTCTGTTTTTGATAAAATCCATATACTTTTTTGTACATTTTTATCAACCTGTTTATAATATAAACCATTTTTTCAAAAAAAGCACTACCCAAATTTCATTTTCTTGTGTATAATTAAATACAATTTCAGAAAGGAAAAATTATTAACATGATTGTTAAAAAAATGCCCATTTTACAAGGGTTTCCAGGCTTTGAGACTGTTAAATTTTTCACCGTAAAATTCTTCCAAAAATACAATTTCACACCTGTTTTTTACGACATTGAAACCACCGGATTATCAAGAAATTCCACGTATTTATACCTGATTGGAGCTGTTGGAATTGAAGATGAAACTTGGAATTTTTATCAATGGATGGCGGAAAATGCAAATGAAGAAGAGACAATTCTGAGAATTTTTTCACAATTTCTTCAGCAATGTGATTTGCTGATTTCCTACAACGGAGACCGCTTCGACCAGCCATATCTGGAAGCACGATATGAAAAATATGGAATCCCCTCTCCATTTACAGGAAAACAGTCTCTGGATCTCTACCTGACATTAAAACCGTTAAAGTCACTTTTAAAACTGCCCGCCATGAAACAGCCCTGCATGGAAGAATTTCTGGGAATCAAAGACAGGATTTATGATAATGGTAAGGAGTGCATTAAACTTTACAAAGATTTTCTGAAGAAAAGAGATACTTTTACAGCTGATGAAATCCTTGGACATAACCTGGAGGATGTGCTGGGACTTGGAAGAATCTTTGATATGCTGGGATATCTTTGCATCTATGATGGAGATTATGAAGTTACATACAGCGAATTTGACGGAGACAACCTGATTCTGAAACTGAAGCTCCCCTGCACACTGCCACAGGAATTTTCCAATGGAAACACCGACTTCTATCTGACAGGAAAAGACGAAGAAATCAATTTAATTATCAAAACAACTGACGGGAAACTGAAACAATACTATGCAGATTATAAGGATTACTATTATCTCCCGGAGGAGGATACGGTTATCCCGAAATCTCTCGGGTCCGGAATTGACAGAAAGCACCGGAAAGCAGCAACCAGAAATACCTGTTACACCTGGTTTACCTGCTCCGATGCCTTCCTCAGTTCTCCCGTACAGCAGAAGCAATATCTGACATATACGCTTTCCTGTCTGATTGGAACTCTAGAACGTGTCTGAAAAATCCTCTGTGATCATATATAAATATCGTCGAAAACAATTTCCAATGGATTGTGAAGAGAAAAAGTCCTCTCACTGCTGACCGAGAAAATATAACCGTCAAATTCCATTGTCTCAAAAAAGCATGGCCTTTCTGAGGATTTTCCGAGGACAAACCCCTCTGCTGTGGGAACCACTTCAAAAGAATCCAAAGGGAGGCTCATTCCTCTGCCTGTCATTTTCATATAACTTTCTTTTAATGTCCAGAGCGTAAAAAACGCCTTATCTTTATCCTCCGCAGCCTTGATGTAAGCAAGCTCTGAATGGTAGAAATAATGTTCTGCCACCTCAAGAGGCGCATTGGCATTTTTCTCAATGTCGCACCCGACTTCGCAGTCTGACAGCACTCCCACAACATAGTCTCCCGCATGAGATACATTAAAGAAAAGTCCATCCACAACCGGCTTTTCATTGTCAGAATATCTCAGGCAGCTTTCCGTAAGCCCGTTTTCATCGAGGATTTTTCTGATGATGATTCCTGCACCCAGACTTCTTTTGCGGTCATCAGGCATACGATACCTGATGACCTTTTCTCTTCTTCTGATTCCAACCAGATCCAGAAGCCCTTCATTCTTAAGCGGATCCTCAAAATGATTAATATTGATCCTGTATAATTTCTGCATCTGATCAACAGTTACTTCTTCTGAATATCGATCTTGCTGTCAAACCCTGTAAGGCTGAATACATCGTAAACCTCATCAGAAACATTAATGATCTTAAATCCATCCTTTGGCGCCATTTTTTTGTAGGCTACGATCACCTGACGTAAGCCCGCAGATGAAATATACTCCAGATTTGTAAAATCAAACACCAGGCTTGTGATGCTGTCTTCAAGTCCGGACAGTGCCTCCCCTAACTGGGGAGCTGTCTGTGTATCAAGCCATCCGCTGATTTCCATAGTCGCTTTGTTACCTTCTGTTTTTGTGATAATTTCCATTGTAATTTTTCCTCCTGAATCAATCAAAAAATGTAAGTCTGTCAAGTGCTGCAATTGCATTTTCCAGATATCTGTCATCTGTAACCGGCCATTTATAATCCAGCCTGTACAGAACCTGTGCTGTAAAACGATTGCTGTAATCAATGGTATAGATTTCATTTTCATTATGTGAGGTATAGGCGATCAGTCCGGAAACCGCATCAGAATCCTGACCGGTCTTTGCAAATTCCTTCACTGCTGCCTCAAAATCCTCATCTCTTACAATATCAATCCTGAATCCATAGCTGCGCATTGCGTAGATCAGGTCTGCCATATAAATATGATGGCTGTTGCATGCATGGAATACAGTAAATCTCCGGTCGGTCTGAGCCAGTCTCAGAACTGCCAGCGCAGTAGAATCAATCGGTGAGAATTCTGCCGCCTCATGCATACCGCCCATAGGGAATTTACCTACAGCCGCATAACCTCTCAGGCTGCGAAGGAATCCATTGGTAATGAAATTAATCTGGAACTCGCCGTCAGAGTTTCGGCTCATCAGATTACCTACCCGGACTACCTTGCCGTCCAGTCCCTCGGAAACTGCTTCCAGAACCGCCCTCTCTGCCAGGAATTTGGTGCGGATATATTCGTTGGTAATATTCTGTCCGATGTACAGATCATTCTCACAGAAAACTCTGGACATTGGCGGAACACCGTCAGAACCTTCTCCCGCAACGGAAACCGTAGAAATCTGGATCAGTCTGCGGCCGTTATTCTTACAGAAATCGATCAGATTTTCCACACCCTGCACATTAATTCTTTCCAGTACATCATCTGCTGCGAAATGCTTTACGCAGGCAGCACAGTTAACGATGGTACTGAATTTGTATGCTGAGAATCCTGCCACCTGTTCTTTGGAAGTAATATCCCCATCTACACAGATAATACGGTTTTCAAACAGCTCCCTGCATGGATTGTCGAAATAGTACATCAGCATATTCATCATTCGTTTTTCCGGTGATTCATATTTACCCTTGCGCACCAGACAGTAAACCTTGCCGTCATAATTGTCAAGGAACGCCTTGAGAACATGGATTCCCAGGAAACCGGTGGCACCTGTGATCATAATATCTCCCAGCTCTTCCTTTGTGACTCTGTCTGCATTTTCTTCAGTATTTGCACTGATCACGTTCTGGATCCTGTTATAGTTATAATCTGAAAATTCATTCTTACTCTGGACAGTCTCTGCAATTCCGTCATTATCAATCAGAGCTGCCAGCTCCCGTACAGTAGGATATTTGAAAATATCCGCATATACCAGCGAAATATTCTTTGAGAGACACATAACAGCAACCTTGGATGCAGTAAGAGAAGATCCTCCAAGCTCAAAGAAGTTGTCTTCAATACCTACCCTTTCGATTCCCAGCGCTTTCTCAAAAATCTCACAAAGTGTTCTCTGAGCTGCAGTAACCGGCTCTACATAGCTGGCAGTATTTGTGGTTATCTCCGGCATTGGCAATGCTTTTTTGTCGATTTTACCTCCTGGTGTCACCGGCATTGCTTCAAGGTGAACAAAGAAGGATGGCATCATGTAATCCGGAAGCAGCGGCTCCAGGAAGATTTTTAATTCTTCATCCGGAATGCTTTCCCCTGTATAATAAGCAGTGATATATTTGTTTCCGCTCTTTTCGATCACTGTAACAGCTGCATTCTGTACCAATTCATGTTTAAGAAGGGCTCCCTCGATCTCACCAAGCTCAACACGGTATCCCCTTATCTTCACCTGGGAGTCAATTCTTCCTATGTACTCAATATTTCCATCACCCTTCATGCGGACCATATCACCGGTTCTGTAAAGTCTTCTGTCCTCCTCGCATACGGAGAATGGATTCTCCACAAATACAGAGGCAGTTTTTTCCGGAAGATTATGATATCCTCTTGCGATCTGACGTCCTGCATGGCAAAGCTCGCCGGAAGCTCCCACCGGAAGTCTGTTCAGAGCCTCATCCACAATGTAACTGCGGACATTTCTCTGGGATTTTCCGATCGGAATATTATCATACTGCTTATCCACCCTGAACTCCGTGGAAGATACGGTGTTTTCTGTAGGACCGTAGCCATTGATCATCTGATAAGTACGTTTTCTGTAATGCTTGAATTTCTCTCCGCCCAGTGTAACAAATCTAAGTGCCGGTGCATCCTCCAGAAGTTCTGCAACCAGCTCACCCATCTGTGTAGGGAAGGTTACTGTGGTAATCTTTGCTTCTTTTATATATTTGCTTATGGCAATTGCATCCTTTCGGATACCCTCAGGTAAAATGTATAAGATCGCACCTGCAGTAAGAGGAGCAAAGAGATCGATCACTGACGCATCAAAGCAGAAGCTTGCAAACTCTGCAGTAATGTCATCCGGTGTAAGGCCTCTGTCCTGTGTGATATATTCGATCAGGTTCATCAGGTTTCTGTGTTCCAGCATAACACCTTTCGGCTTTCCTGTGGATCCTGAGGTATAAATCATATACGCAAGGTTCTCAGGTTTGGGAGCGGTAAGTTTGGCAGTAAGTTCAAAATCCTTTGCTTCTGCTGCCACAGAATCCAGACTGATCACATTTCCCTTATAGAAATCTACCAGATCTCTGTACTGATCGATCACAAGAAGATTCTCTGCTCCCGAATCCGTTAACATGTACTCAATTCTGCTCTGGGGGTATTCCGGATCCAGAGGAACATAAGCTCCGCCGGCCTTCATAACACCTACATAAGCGATGGCATATTCCTTTGTCCTGCCGCACAGGATACCGGTTGCCTGCTCCGGACCAAATCCATTTTCCGTAAGCCTCTGTGCAACGTAGTCAGACATTTTATCCAGTTCTCTGTAAGTAAAGTCACCAAATTCATCTCTTACAGCCGGTCTGTCCGGGTACTTCGCTGCTGCCTCCCTGAACAGATCCACAAAGGTCTTTCCTGCATGCTCAGGAATATTCTCCATTTCCGTCTCTTCCTCAAACATCAGTCTGATATCTGCAGGGTCACATTCATTCAGGATTCCCTCAGCAATAAGCTCCAGATTATCTGCCAGATATTTTATGGTTTCTTCCTGGTACATATCGCCTCGGTATTCAATGTCAAAGACAAATTTATTCTTCTCAATGGAGATACTGATGGACACCGGGGCTTTTGCCATATTCAGGCGGACAGGCTCTTCCTGTGCATATTCTCCGCCCACATTGTCAAATTCAAAATTATCACCCTGGTACACAACCATGGCATCTGCCTTAATATTAAACTCATGACTGATCTGTGAGAACGGATAAATATCATTGTTCATGGAATTGATCAGCTGTTTCTGAACCTCAGTGAGACACTGCTCTGTGCTTCCTGCAAAATTACAGTAAACAGGAAGAGTTTTTACAAGCATACCCACTGTTTCCGAAAGTCTGGAATCATTTCTTCCGTGGTAAATAGTGGTAAATACAGCATCCTTCTTAAAGTTATATTTGCCCAATGTAATACCAAAGGCAGAAATAAAGAATACGTTCTCTGTAATTCCATGCTTTTTGCAGAATTCCTTTACACCCTGTACGGAGATTTCTGCTGTTTCCCTGCGGTAAAGCTCAGCTGTGGGAACTGCTCCGCTCTTATCCGGATAGAAGCTGATGCTTCCTCCTGCGTTCTCAAATACAGATCTGTAATAGCCTTCTGCGTTTTTATAAATATCTCCGGCAAGGGCATCCCTGTTGTCCAGAGCAAGATCATAGGAGGTATAGGTCTCCGGTTCCAGTTTCTCACCGCTGTAGGCCCTGTTAATGTCATTCATGATAATGGCAAGGGAGGTACCGTCAGCAACAATATGATGAAGGTCAAGGAACAGATAATTACCTTCACAGGTTCTGTAGATCTCAAACCGGAAAAGCTTCTCATTAAACAGCATGTACGGACGGACCAGTGTTTCTTTATTCATTCCGTTTAGGATCTGTGTTTTGTATACAAGATCATCATTCCGTTTCTGAAGCACATTTCCATTATCGTCCATGAAAAGCTTTGTTTTCAGATAAGGATGGACTTCCACTGTACTGTCAATGGCTGCTGCAAGTTTATCCAGATCTACCTTTTTGTCAAGTTTCAGCAGATAAGGGATATTGTAGATGGTTGAACCCATATTTGCAGTACATTCAATAAAAATTCCCTCCTGTGTGTTGGTGAGAGGATAACTTTCCTGTACTTCCCTCTTTGTCTCCTTGCCTGCAGTCTTTACAAAGTCCTCCAGCATCTGGATCGTAGGATGATTCTTTACATCCGATGTTTTCACAACAATGTCAAAGGCCTTTGAGATCAGAATATTCAGCCGGATGGCTGTGATAGAGGTCAGTCCTGCCTCATAAATATCTGTGGTGATTCCAAATTCTGTATAACCCAGAACCTCTGCAATGCAGTCAAATAATTTCTGCTGCACTTCGTTTTGTGGCTTGATGATCTCTGCTGCCTTTCTCTCAGGCATTGGGAGAGCCTTCTTGTTTACCTTCTGGTTCTGGTTCAGCGGGATCTTGTCGATCTGCATGGTAACAGCAGGAACCACATATGGAGGCTTTGTCTCCTTGATAAAGTTATTTAAAGCATTAATATCTACTTCGCTGTCAGATACCACATATGCAGCAATATATTTTCCGCCACCCTGCTCATCAAAGGCAACCACAGTGGCATCCTTGATACCAGGATATCTTCTGATCACTTCTTCCACTTCTGAAAGTTCAATTCGGAAGCCTCTGATCTTAACCTGGGAATCCTTTCTGCCAATGATCTGGATATTTCCGTCAGGAAGATATCTTGCCACATCACCGGAGTGGTACATTACCTCATAACCCGGAGTATCATCGTAAATATTCTTTGTGTAGACCTCAGCTGTTTTCTCAGGCTTATTAAGGTATCCTCTTGAAACCTGCCATCCGGTGATCATCAGTTCTCCGCATGCACCTGGAGGAAGCATATGTCCGAACTTGTCTGCAATATAAAGCTTGGCATTATCCAATGCTTTTCCGATAGGAACATTGGGATAATACTTATCCACCTCAAATAAAGTAATGAAAATGGTAGTCTCTGTAGGGCCATAAGCATTTATAAAGGTATAACCCTTTGGCGGTTCACAGGGAACAAGCTTTTCTCCTCCTATGGAAAGGTATTTCAGACTCTTGCATTCCATCTCAAGTGCAAACTGTCTTCCTACCTGTGTTGTCATAAAGGAATGGGTAATACCGTTCTCATCAAAATAACTCTGAAGTCCCATGAAATCCAGACGGATCTCTTCCGGAATAATATGAAGCTGTGCACCATTTGTAATCGCTCCGTAAATATCCATCATGGAAGCATCAAAACCAAAGGATGCATAGGCTGCTATCCTGGAATCAGAATCTATACCATAATATCTTCTGTACCAGCGGCAGAATGCAGTAATATTTCCATATTCAAGCATACAGCCCTTTGGCACACCTGTGGAACCTGAGGTGTACAGAAGAATAAACAGGTCATGTAACTGAGGTTTTTTAAGCTCAGCCTTTATATCAGCAAGTCCTGGGATCTCATCTGTAAATAACACAGGTCCCTGATAGCCGTCTACCAGATGTAAAAGCTCTCTGTCTGCGATGAGAAGCTTGGCAGCAGAATCCTCCAGCATGTACATGAGACGATCCCTGGGGTAAGTGGGGTCCAGAGGCTGATAAGCTGCTCCGGCCTTGATCACGCCCATAGGTGCGATGGCCATATATTCACAGCGTGGAATCAGGATAGATACAACATCCTCAGTGCCGATGCCTTGGGATACAATATATTTTCCAAGTCTGTCGCTGATCTCATCCAGTTCTTTATAGGTATATTTTCTGTCTTTAAATACGACTGCAGTATGGTCCGGAATGATCTCCACCATTTCGTCAAACATATCAGAGATAGTTTGGCTTCTGTCATATTCATGGGCAGTATGGTTAAACTCTGCGATTTTATCTGCAGCATTTCCGGACAAAATGGAAATTTCAGAAATATATTTTGCCTTCAGCATGGAATCCATTGCTGCCTCATAGGCATCCAGGATTCCCTTTACAAATTCTTCACTATACTTATCGCTGCGGTATTCTGCAGTCAGTACATATTTGTGGTCATACTCTCTCACCTGGATAAGCAAAGGCATTTTGGACATATCCGGGGAAAGGTCATGGCCTCTGGCAATGGTATCACCGATAGGATAATCGTCACTGAGCTCTGCCTGGTATGCAAAAACAAGGTCAGAACTGAAACCGTATTTTGCACAGATGTCAGAGAATGGGAAAATATCATTGGCCATGGAGGACAGAAGCTGTTCGGAAAGCTCTGCCATATAGGTCTGTATGGTAGCCTTTGGATCACAGGAGCAATAAACAGGCAGGGTCTTTACAAGCATACAAACAGTACTCTCAAGTCTGGAGTCATTTCTGCCGTTATAGATGGTGGCAAAAAGACTGTCCTCAGAATTGGAGTATCTGGTCATGAGAACGCCGAACAGACCTGTAAATAAAATATTAGGGGTAACACCCAGCTTTTCACAGGCGGAAAGGACCACAGATTCCCTTGTGTCCATCTCTTTTGACAGATAACCTCTCTCAGGGATCTCATCATTTCTGTCAGGAAGTGGAAGGGATTCTGTTTCGACTCCTTCAAAAATACTGTCATAGTATTTCTCAGCCTTCTTATATTTACCCTCTTTCATCTGCTGCTCTTCATCCAGTGCAGCATCAAAGCCAGTATAGGATTCCTTCTTCAGCTTCTCACCCATATAGGCACTGTTGATATCTTCAAAAATAATATCATAGGAGTTACCATCAGCAAGGATATGATGGAAATCTGTAAAGAGATATTTCCTGTCTTCAGTAATATAGATCGCTGCCCTGAGCAGACATCCCTTTTCAAGCTTAAAGGGGCGCACAAGCTGCGCCTTCAGTTCCTCAAACTGCTCATTTGTGGTCTGGATCACCTCAGGTACAAAGGTCTCATTGTAAGGCTTCTGTACCATCTCACCTCTGTCATTCAGATACACCCTTGTAAGCAGGTAAGAATGCGCACTTACTGTACTGGTGATGGCATCTGACAGCTTCTGTACATCAATGGCAGGCTCCAGATCAAAGAGGAAAGGAATATTATATACAGTGCTTTCAGGATTTTTCATACACTCTGCAAAAATTCCCTTCTGGGAACCTGTAAGAGGATAAACCTCTCTTTTTTCATAGGTTCTGATCTTAGGTGCCAGCATAATATATTTTTCCAGTTTCTCCACTGTATTGTTTTCGTGGAGATCACTGGTTTTCACTGTGACTCCGAATTCATCGGAGATGAGAATACACAGCTTCATTGCGCTTATGGAAGATAGGCCTGCCTTATAAAAGCTTGTGTCAATACCAAAGAAGTCATTCTCTACAACCTTTGCAACAATCCGGAAAATCTTCTTCTGCATTACGGTCTCAGGCTCTTTCAGATTCTTTGGCTGGGCAACAGGCTTTGGAAGTGCTTTTTTGTCAATCTTACCGTTCTGGGTTATGGGCATTTTTTCCAGCTGGATAAATACCTCAGGAACCATATAATGTGCCAGGGATTCTGCAGCATAATCGGAAAGCTCCTCAGGACTGATCTCACGGTCTGCGATAAAATAACAGCAGAGATACTTATTATCCACAGGTACAGTAATGCTGGTAATAATTCCCTCATAAGAATTGATCACCTCTTCAATCTCCCCAAGCTCAATTCTCAGTCCGCGAAGCTTGATCTGGTTATCCATTCTTCCGAAAAATTCAATCTCACCTTCAGGACTGATCCTTGCAAGGTCACCGGTTTTGTAGGCTCTCTCTCCGTTCAGGTCAATAAAGACAGCAGCTGTCTTTTCCGGCAGGTTCATATAGCCTCTGCCTACTCCAAGGCCTGCGATCACAAGCTCTCCTGTCTCGCCGTCAGGGACAACGTGGTTCTCCTTGTCCACAATATAGACCTTAACATTACCGTTAGGGACACCGATGGTAATATTTTTGCTGTCAGTGATCACCTTCATAGTACAGCTGATAGTAGTTTCTGTAGGCCCATAGCCGTTCATAATGTAGGCATCCTGATTTACTCTGCGGATCTTGTCATACAGAGCCGGCGGAAAAGCCTCCGCACCTACATCAAATACCTTAATCTGAGAAACTGCTTTTTCAAGCTGAGGCAGATCTATCATATTGGACAGGTAAGTAGGAGTTGTGGTCATAATATCCACTTTATTTCTGA
>OHMN01001548.1_pt1 | contig 14075 bp, 13 predicted proteins | sample 1569361 | NCBI WGS metagenome assembly OHMN01 (sample SAMEA3541508, study PRJEB24748) | human gut metagenome | biome: human gut; feature: human-associated habitat; material: faeces | place: China | collected 2012
CTTACGGCACTTTCGGTTCCAAAAGTGCCTACCCGTGTACAGTAACGTTCTGGTTTCAGATGTGCTGGATAGGTTTATTTTGTATCGCAAAATAAAAAGACTTGTGGTATACTTGGAAAAAATGATAAAACTTATACAGAGAGGCAGAACGTATGATCAAGATTATAAAAGAAGCACAGGTTCGAAGCGAGGAAGATAATCGGAATCTGCGAGAGACCGTGGCGGGGATTATTGGTGAGGTCCGGGGGCGCGGGGACGCGGCTCTGAGGGAGTACAATGAGAAGTTTGACGGATGTACCCGTGAATCGCTGCGGGTCAGCCGGGAGGAGATTGATGCGGCTTATAAGGAGCTGGGCGAGCAGGAGCTGGCGGATCTGAAAGCGGCGCATCACAATATTGAGGCATTTGCGAACGCGCAGAGGCAGACAGTGAAACCCCTTGACAATTTCAGCCCGGAGCCGGGAGTCTTTTTAGGACACCGCATCATTCCGGTGGAGTCCTGCTGCTGTTATGTGCCGGGCGGCAATTATCCACTGTATTCGACGGCACTGATGTTAGCGACTCCGGCGAAGGCAGCGGGAGTAAAACGTATCACCGCCTGCTCTCCGGTAGTGCGTGGAACGGGTCATATCAATGCCAGGACGCTGGTAGCGATGGATCTGGCTGGCGTGGATGAGATCTATGCACTGGGCGGTGCACAGGCGATCGCGGCATTTTCCTATGGAACGGGGAGTATCAAGCCGGTGGATATTATTGTAGGACCGGGTAACCGCTTCGTAACCGAGGCGAAACGTCAGTGCTACGGGCAGGTCGGCATCGACTTCGTAGCCGGGCCGAGCGAGGTCCTGGTAATCGCCGACGGAAAAGCGAGTGCGAAGGTGGTGGCGGCCGATCTGCTGGCACAGTCTGAGCATGATGTCAATGCGAAAGGCATTCTTCTGACAACGGATGAGGCATTTGGAAAGAGCGTGATTGAGGCGGTAGAGGAAGAGCTGAAGATTCTGGATACGGCAAAGATTGCGAGACAGTCCTGGGATACGTTTGGAGAGATCGGCGTGGTAGACAGCCTGGACGAGGCGGTTCAGTATGCGAATGAGTACGCACCGGAGCATCTGGAGCTCAACGTGGAAGATCCGGATGCACTGATTCCGAAGCTGGTTAATTACGGTTCTCTGTTTATCGGTCAGAATACGGCAGAGGTATTTGGTGATTATGCTTCCGGAACCAACCACACACTTCCGACTCTTCGGGCGGCACGTTATACCGGCGGTGTCTGGGTTGGTACATTCTTAAAGACCTGCACCCATCAGAGCATGACCCCGGAGGCGTCCGCGCGGATCGCACCGCTTGTAGCGCGTATGGCGCATGGAGAAGGACTGTCTGGACATGCAGCGGCTGCGGATGCAAGAAAATAGGGGAAATAGAAAATAATAGAATAAAACCCTCAGATGCTGCAGCATCTGGGGGTTTTGTGTTTCAAAGCATACCGCCTGCCATTCTTGTCTCTTATTCCGGATAAACCAGTCTCTCCGGACCAATTCCATCTAAGACTTCGCTCAGAAAGCGGTCAGCCAGCCAGTTTGCCATCGGCAGGTTCATATCGAGGTAGTTGCCGCAATCTTTTGCACAGGCCCCCGGAACCTCGTCTTTGTAGTCGCGCATGAAAGTAAAGAGCCCCTTCATCAGCGGAACGATCTCCTCGGATGTCAGGTCGCCTGCGAGAAGCAGGTAGAAGCCGGTGCGGCAGCCCATCGGTCCGAAGTAGAGGACGCGGTCTTTCCATTCCTCGTTATTTCGCAGCCAGGTGGCAGCCAGGTGCTCGATGGTGTGAACCTCCGCCGTATTCATGACTGGCTCATAGTTGGGGCGTGTCATGCGGATATCAAAGGTGGTGATGACCTGATCGCCCACGCGATCCTTGCGGGACACATAGACGCCAGGGAGCAGTTTCAGATGGTCGATAGTAAAACTGGTAATTTTATCCATAAAAAAATACCTCCTAAATCAAAAATGCCTGTCCTTATTATATAAAGAAACAGGCATAAGAACAAGCACTTATTTTTTTGCAGTCTTAAAAACGCGGAAGCCAGCTACTACATTTAAAGCAAGAAACGCAGGAATACAGATAGACTCAATAGAGGGATAGATATCCTGGATACCGCTGATATCCTGAGTCATCATGCGAAGATTGATGTCATGAAGGGAAAGCAGCAGAAAGAGTGCAAAGCAGGCATAACTGCCAAGCGTAAGGATGGATGCCATAGTTTTACCTGTAAAAAAAGCAAGAATGGCAAGTAAAAAGCTTAGTGGGAATAAAACTAAAAGAAAGAGACTCATAAATCAATACCTCCTGTTAAGTAATAGAGACAGTATACAGGATGGAATAGACAACCGTGTTACTTATTCCTTAATAAATCCTTACATATGTATATTTGATGTTTGCATAATAAATAAAAATGAAAAACAATAGGCAGGAATGCATAAAAATGCATAAATGACGTATAAAACATAAAAAAATGTATAAAAAATCTCTTGACGCATAGAACTTTCCTATGCTATAATCTTTCAGAATATGAACAAGGGCGTTCATGGGCTTAGGCTCATGGACGCCTTTGTTGCAGAATCAGACAATTTATAAAATATGTCTCTAATGATGTAAAAAACGCATCTGAGGAAAAACAGATTTGCTCAAATGTGAGGCTATTGAGAATGAAAAAGTAAACTGCCTGCATGAAGCTATTCACAGGCGGGGTACGAGAGAGAAAGGAATGGTGACCAGATGGAGAAACCGGTATATCTTCTGTTGGAAAACGGCGACTATTTTGAGGGAAAAAGCTTTGGCGCTCCTTTACGTGAAGTGACCGGAGAAGTCGTATTCACAACCGGTATGACAGGATACCTTGAGACGATCACAGATCCCAGCTATTTTGGACAGATTGTCGTTCAGACATTTCCGTTAATCGGAAACTACGGAGTGATTCCGCAGGACTTCGAGAATGAAGAGGTATATTTATCAGCCTATATCGTAAAAGAGTGGTGTCAGGAACCTTCCAACTTCAGATGCAGTGGGGATCTTGACACCTTTTTTAAAGAAAGAAACATCCCGGGCGTCTATGGAATCGATACGAGAAAGCTGGCAAAAACCATTCGTGAATCCGGTTCGATGAACGGCTGGCTGACCGAGGGGAAGCCGCCGTATGATGCGAAAAAGCTGGAGGAAGTGAAAAACTTCCACATTACAAAGGCGGTTGAAACCGTTACACCAAAGAAATGTGAGATCAAACCGGCGGATGAGAAAGAAGAGTTCCAGATTGTGCTCTGGGATTTTGGCGCAAAGGAAAATATCATCCGCGAGCTGACCAGGCGCGGATGCCGCGTGGCTGACCTTCCGGCTGGTACGACGGCGGAGGAGATTTTGGCGATGAATCCGGACGGAATCATGCTTTCCAACGGTCCAGGCAACCCAGAGGACAACCCGGAGATCATCGAGGAGATCCGAAAGATTACGAAGGCTGGAAAACCGATGTTCGGCATCTGCCTGGGACACCAGCTGCTGGCGATTGCCAAGGGTGCGAAGACTGGAAAGATGAAATTCGGTCACAGAGGTGCGAACCAGCCGGTCAAGGATCTGACGACCGGACGCGTCTACATCAGCAGCCAGAACCACGGCTATGAGGTACTGCGCGATACGCTGCCGGAGGGCGCGGAGGAGACATTTATCAATGTCAACGACGGCACCTGCGAGGGCATCACCTACCACGATATGCCGGCATTTACCGTCCAGTTCCATCCAGAGGCTTGTGCAGGTCCGAAGGATACGGAAGAGCTGTTTGGACGTTTCATTCAGATGATGAGAGATTATAAGGAAAAGGAGGGCGCGTCATGCCGTTAAATAAATCCCTGAAAAAAGTTATGGTAATCGGTTCCGGCCCTATCGTCATCGGTCAGGCGGCAGAGTTTGACTATGCAGGAACGCAGGCGTGCCGGGCTTTAAAAGAGGAAGGTCTGGAGGTCGTTTTAGTAAACTCCAACCCGGCAACCATCATGACGGACAGCGCCATCGCGGATCACGTATACATCGAGCCGCTGACCCTGGAATTTGTCAAGAGAATCATTGAAAAAGAGAAGCCTGACAGCATCCTGTCCACCCTGGGCGGACAGACCGGACTGACACTGTCCATGGAGCTTGCCAAAGAAGGTTTCTTAAAGAGCCACAATGTAACGCTTCTCGGCGCGTCCCCGGAGACCATCGATAAGGCGGAGGACCGACAGTGCTTTAAAGACACGATGGAAGCTATCGGTGAGCCGGTCATTCCGTCCAAGGTTGTCACTACCATCGAGGATGCGCTTGATTTTGCCGAGGTTATTTCTTACCCGGTTATCGTGCGTCCGGCCTTTACCCTGGGCGGTACCGGCGGCGGTATTGCGGCAAATAAAGAAGAGCTTTACAACATCGCGGAGGCGGGTATCCGCCTGTCACCGATCAATCAGATTCTGGTTGAGAAATGTATTTCCGGATGGAAGGAGATCGAGTTTGAGGTAATGCGCGATGCCATCGGCAACGAGATTACGGTCTGCTCCATGGAAAACTTTGACCCGGTCGGCGTCCACACCGGCGACTCCATTGTTATCGCACCGGCTGTGACGCTGGCGGATAAGGAATACCAGATGCTTCGTTCTGCAGCGCTGAATATTATCCAGGCGATGGGCATCGAGGGCGGCTGCAACTGCCAGTTTGCGCTGAATCCGGAGAGCTTTGAATATGCCGTTATCGAGGTAAACCCGCGTGTATCCCGTTCTTCCGCCCTTGCTTCGAAAGCAACCGGATATCCGATTGCCCGCGTGGCAACCAAGATCGCGATCGGTTATCATCTGGACGAGATCCCGAACGAGGTAACCGGCGAGACGATGGCGTGCTTCGAGCCGGCACTTGACTATGTAACGGTTAAATTCCCGAAATGGCCATTTGATAAATTCGTTTACGGACGCCGAAAACTGGGTACCCAGATGAAGGCAACCGGTGAGGTTATGGCCATCGGCCGCAACTTTGAGCAGGCGCTCATGAAGGCAGTCCGCGGCGCGGAGATCTCCCAGAACAGCCTGAATATGAAGAAAATGGCGCAGATGAGTGTGGAAGAGCTGAGAGAAAAAATTCTGGCGCAGGATGACGAGCGTCTGTTTGCAATCTATGAGAGCTTCAAGCGCGGCGTGACCGTTGCCGAGATTCATGAGCTGACCAAGATCGACGAGTGGTTCTTAAATAAACTGATGCATATCCTGTCCCTGGAACGCCGGATGCAGTCTGAGACTCTGAGCGATGCGCTTTATATGGAAGCCAAACAGAACGGATTCCCGGATGCAGTCATCAAGGAGATGACCGGGCTTTCGGAAATCAAGCATGTTCCGGCATGCTACCGCATGGTTGATACCTGCAGCGCTGAGTTTACGGCAAGTACCCCTTACTTTTACAGCACCTTCGGCGAGGAAGATGAGGCAGAAGAATTTATTAAAGAGAATGCAAGCGGAAAACCGGTTGTTATGGTATTTGGCTCCGGTCCGATCCGTATCGGTCAGGGGATCGAGTTCGATTTCGCCTCTGTTCACTGCGTATGGTCGTTAAAGAGAGCCGGTTATGAGGTTGTCATCGTAAATAACAACCCGGAGACCGTTTCCACCGACTTCAACGTAGCAGACCGTCTGTATTTTGAGCCGCTGACACCGGAGGATGTGCTGGATATTATCCGGATCGAGAAGCCGATCGGCGCAGTTGTGGCCTTTGGCGGACAGACAGCGATCCGTCTGACAAAATGCCTTGTAGAGAACAATATTCCGGTTCTCGGCACTCCGGCAGACAGCATCGATATGGCGGAGGATCGCGGACGTTTCGCAGCCCTGCTGAAAAAATTAAATATGAAACAGGCAGCGGGTCAGACCGTTTACACTGAGGATGAGGCAATCCAGGCGGCAAATCATCTGGGCTATCCGGTTCTGATGCGTCCGAGCTATGTATTAGGCGGCCAAAACATGATTATCGCCTACAACGACGCCGATATTCATGAGTATATGAAGATCATTCTCTCCCACAAGATTGAGAATGCGATCCTGATTGATAAATACCTGATGGGTACCGAGCTGGAGGTCGACGCGATCTGCGACGGCGAAACGGTTCTGATTCCGGGTATCATGGAGCACATCGAGCGTGCGGGTGTTCATTCCGGAGACTCCATCGCAGTATATCCGGCGTTTATGCTGACCGAGAGCCAGAAAGACCGTCTGGTGGACTATTCCATCCGTCTGGCACTTTCTATGAATACGAAGGGACTCATCAACATCCAGTACGTTCTGCATGAGGATACGATCTATATCATCGAGGTCAACCCGCGTTCATCCCGTACCGTGCCGTACATCAGCAAGGTAACCGGAGTGCCGATGGTCGATCTGGCAACCCGCATCATGATGGGCGAAAAGCTGGCTGACATGGGATACGAGACGGGTCTGTATCCGTGCTCTCCGTACTACGCAGTTAAGGTTCCGGTTTTCTCCTTTGAGAAGCTGTCCAACGTAGATACACAGCTCGGACCGGAAATGAAATCGACCGGCGAGGTACTGGGTATCGCCCGGACGATGGAGGAAGCGCTGTTCAAGGGTCTGATAGCAGCCGGATATACGATGAAGCGCGAGGGCGGCGTCTTAATCAGTGTCCGCGATACCGACAAGAGCGACCTGCGTGAGCTGGTCAAAGAGTATGTGGCGATGGGATTCCACATCTACGCGACCTCCGGTACCGCAAGCCGGTTAAACAGCGTCGGCATTTCTTCAACGTTAGTCAAGAAGCCGAAGGAAGCCAAAGAGGGCGAGGAGACGACCATTTCCCTGCTGGAAGAAGGAAAGATAAGCTACGTAATTTCCACTTCCAAGACGGGACGCCAGCCGGGACGCGACAGTGTCCGCCTGAGAAGAAAGGCAGTCGAGCTTGGTATTCCGTGCCTGACATCGCTTGATACCGCGGCTGTCCTGGCGCTGACACTGGAAAGCCAGTATAACGAGGACAACGTTGAACTGGTGGACATCGCGCACATTGCACATGGTGCAGCTGCTAGAAAAGAGCTGAGCCAGATGGAAAAACCGGAAGAAATCCAGATTCCGGGTTATGTGCTTCAGGAGCATGAGAACGACTAAAAAGAACGATGGTCTGCATGGATTCTGCGTTTTGAGGGTTGCGGAATCCGTGCAGGCTGAAATCTTTTGCGAAGGCAAAATTTGACAGAATCATATATGACGGAAAAAGTGGATTAATATTTTAAAGAAAGGAAGAGGAGGAAAAGCAGATGGCAAAATTTATTTTTGTGACAGGCGGTGTTGTATCGGGATTGGGGAAAGGTATTACAGCAGCGTCTCTGGGCCGTCTTTTGAAGGCACGGGGATTTAAGGTAGCAGCGCAGAAGCTGGATCCGTATATCAACGTCGATCCAGGAACCATGAGCCCGTATCAGCACGGCGAAGTATTCGTAACAAACGACGGTGCGGAGACGGATCTGGATCTGGGACATTATGAGCGTTTTATAGATGAAGATTTAAACCGGTATTCCAACCTGACGACCGGTAAGGTCTACTGGAATGTGTTAAATAAAGAGCGCCGCGGCGAATATCTGGGCGAGACGGTACAGGTAATTCCACATATCACAAATGAGATAAAATCATTTATCTATTCCGTGCAGGAAAAGACCGATGCGGACATCGTTATCACAGAGATCGGCGGAACGACCGGCGATATTGAGTCACAGCCGTTCCTGGAAGCCATCCGCCAGGTGTCCTGCGAGGCGGGACGCAGCAACTGCCTCTTCATCCATGTAACCCTGATTCCATATCTGGAATCTTCCGGCGAGCATAAATCAAAACCGACGCAGCATTCGGTTAAACAGCTGCAGTCCTTTGGTATCATGCCGGATATCATCGTAGCGCGCTGTGACCGTCCGGTGGACGATCCATCCATTTTCCGCAAGATCGCACTGTTCTGTAACGTCAAAGAGGACTGCGTCATCGAGAACCTGACCCTTCCGGTTCTCTACGAGGCGCCGATCATGCTGGAAGAAGCAGGACTTGCCAAGATCGTGCTTCGCGAACTGGGCATCGAGAAAGCGCCGCAAGAGTGCGATCTGACTGAGTGGAAACATATGCTGGACCGCATCAAGAACAGCCGCAAGACAGTCAAGATTTCCCTGGTCGGCAAGTACGTCAAACTGCACGATTCTTATTTGTCTATCGTAGAATCCCTGCACCATGCCGGATGGGAAAATGGCGCGCAGGTGGAGATCAACTGGGTGGATAGTGAGACGATCACTCCGGAGACAGCGCCGGAAATCCTGGGCGGTTCGACCGGTATCATCGTGCCGGGCGGCTTCGGCATCCGAGGCATCGAGGGCATGATTGCGGCAGCTGATTATGCGAGAAGAAACAATATCCCGTACTTTGGCATCTGCCTTGGTATGCAGATCGCGGCGATCGCATTTGCCAGAGGCGTGTTAGGCTATGAGGATGCGAACTCAACCGAGTTTGCGCCGGACAGCAAGCATCCGGTCATTGCCCTGATGGAAGAGCAGATGGATCTGGCTGACATGGGCGGAACGATGCGTCTGGGTGCATATCCGTGCCGCATCAGTCCGGATACGCTGATGATGAAAGCCTATGGAAAAGGTCTGATCGAAGAGAGACATCGTCATCGTTATGAATTTAACAACAAGTTTCGGGAAGTTTATATGGAGCATGGTGCTGTCTTTTCCGGACAGTCTCCGGACGGTACGCTGGTAGAGGCGATGGAGATTCCGGGACATCCGTTCTATCTGGGAGTTCAGTACCATCCGGAGTTCAAGAGCCGCCCGAACCGCGCACATCCGATCTTCCGGGAATTTGTGAAAGCGGCTCTGGAGGTAAAGGAAAAAAATTCTTAAAATATGGAGAAAATAAAGTATGAAGATCAACGAAAACTATAAAAATCTGGAAGAAAGCTATCTGTTTTCTACCATTGCTAAAAAAGTAGATGAATACACCAAAGCCCATCCAGAGGCAAAAGTAATCAAAATGGGTATCGGTGACGTAACCCTTCCGATCTGCCAGAAAGCAGCTGACGCATTTGCAAAAGCAGCTATGGAGCAGGGCAAGGCGGCTACGTTCCATGGATATGGTCCGGAGCAGGGATATGATTTTCTGCGCGTAGCAGTTCAGAAGTATTATGCGTCCTTCCAGGTTGAGGTGGCGGCGGAGGATATATTCATCAGCGACGGCGCGAAGAGTGATGTCGGAAATATCCTCGATCTCTTTGATGCGGACAACACGGTCCTGATCCCGGATCCGGTATACCCGGTTTACATGGATACGAACGTGATGGCAGGCAGAAAGATCGTATTTATGGATGCCAATGTGGAAAATGGCTTTCTTCCGATGCCTCCGAAGGGACAGAAAGCGGATATTATTTATCTCTGCTCCCCGAACAACCCGACTGGCGGTGTGTACAAACGTGAGCAGTTAAAAGAGTGGGTTGACTATGCGAACGAGCAGGATGCGATTCTTTTATTTGATGCGGCGTATGAGTCCTTCGTAGCAGATCCGGCGCTTCCGAGAAGTATTTTTGAGATTGAGGGCGCCAAGACCTGCGCGATCGAGTTCTGCTCCCTTTCGAAGTTGGCAAGCTTTACCGGAACCCGCTGTGGCTATACCGTGGTTCCCTCTGAATTAGAGCGCGGTGGTTCTTCCATCCGCAAGATGTGGCTGCGCCGCCAGACAACCAAGTTTAACGGCGTTTCCTACCCGGTACAGCGCGCCGCAGAGGCAGCTCTTTCACCGGAGGGAATGGCACAGTGCCGCGAGCACCTGGACGTATACCGCACCAATGCGAAGATCATGACCGAGACCTTAAAAGAGCTTGGCATCTGGCACATCGGCGGCGAAAATTCACCGTACATCTGGATGCAGTGCCCGAACGGCATGAAATCCTGGGAGTTTTTCGACGATCTGCTTGCCAAGGCAAATGTGGTCGGCACACCGGGCAGCGGATTTGGTAAGAATGGAGAAGGATTCTTCCGTCTGACTGCATTTGGTACGACTGCGAATACAAAAGAGGCAATGGAGCGGATCAAGAAGGTTTACGGAAAATAAATAGCTCTATTTTATAAATAAGGGGGCTGGTGCATCTGGGGCATTGTTATCCTACGCACCGTCCCTTTTTTGCTGAAGCAGGGAGGTGAGGACCATGGTGACCTTAAACGATTATCTGTATTCCGGCGATACGATGTTTAAGATTTTAAAGAATTACAGCCGGGATTTGAAAGCGGAGGCAAAACAGACAAACAATGAGATAGACCTGATACATGCAAATTTTCTGATTCAGATCCGGGAGCTTTTGGAACACAATGATTTCCTGACGACCCAGTCACAGAAGATCCGGGAATTTTATATTCATATGGCAAAGGAATATCCGCTTCTGGCATTTAACTTTAAGGGAAGAATCAAGTCGCTGATCCGCTCAGAGGCGAAATTTAACGGATATATCGTCGAATATATTTATGACTGTTATACAGAACATAAGGCATTTCCGTCGATCTCCGATTTGAAGCAGAGATTGAGCTGTTTCCGCGACCTGATCGCGTACCGGATCGTGATTTCACTGCCGAAGTGTTACCTGAAACCGGGGGAATCGCAGCAGGATGCGGATATCCGGTACCTCTACCAGATAGCGAATGAACTTCCGGGATTTCTGGAGGAACGCGGGTTTACGGCGGAACCGGCTTACGGGGTGAAAGAGAGTACCTCCCCGTTGATGGATGAGGAGGCAAGGCCGTACTACCGTGATTATGTCTGCGGAAATAGTTCGGATGATTACCAGTCTCTGCATATTACGTTTTACGATAATTGTTCCAGAAGCTATGTGGAGGTACAGCTTCGCACAAAGCACATGGACGATATCGCGGAGATCGGCGTGGCCAATCATTTAAGCTACGAAAAGCGCCAGGAGGGCGAGCGGGCCAGACGGGATGAGATTCCGGAGGGCGCGTGCGTTTATTTTGACGAGGCATACGAGCGCTGCCAGCGCCTAGTGTCGCTCAAGTTGGCTGAGCTCGATGTCAATATGTTTTCGGCGATCAACAATGACCTGGTCAATGACGGCTGCGGGCTGTACCGGGGGCGGCTGATTCTGCCGTATGAGCATTTGTCGAGGCATCAGAATGAGCTGGTGGATTGAGGGGTTCACGGGCAGGCATGAATCCGGTTGCGAATAGTTGACGAAACGGGAAGATTCATATATAGTTGCCTGTAAAGGAAAAATGACCGAAAATGATAGGGAGGAACCAGTTTATGGATCATACATCCTGCCGCCTGCGTCTGGCTGCTATCGCCGATGCACCTGCGATATTGGAAATTTATGCACAATATATGGACACGCCGATCACGTTTGAGACGGAGCTGCCGTCCCTGGAGGAATTTGAGGGGCGCATCCGGGCGATCACGACAGAATATCCGTGGATTGTCTGCGAGGATGAAACGGGCAGAATCATTGGCTATGCATATGGGCATAAGCAGCTTGAGCGCGCGGCGTACCGCTGGAATGCAGAGCTTTCTGAGTATTTGGACAGTCGGGTGACGTCGAAGGGCATCGGCAAACGGATGCTTCTGGTGCTTCTGGAACTTTTAAAGGCGCAGGGCATCCACACCGTCTACAGTCTGGTGACGAGTCCGAATCTGAAGAGCGATGCGATGCATAATGGATGCGGCTTCCGGACGATGGGCGTGTGCAGGAATACCGGCTATAAGAGCGGAAAATGGCATGATGTTACCTGGTATGAGAAAGCGCTGCTGCCGTATGAGGACGTACCGGCGGAGATGATTCCGATTGGGAAGATGGAGAAGGAGACGGTAGATAAGATTTTGGCGTCTTTTTGAACAGAGACATAAAACAAATCTGCATAAAATAAACAGGGCGTGTGAAAAAGGAATTTCCCATTTTCACACGCCCTGATCAGTTCTCTTTTATTCACCAGCGCCGTAATGCGCTGTCCATTCATTCACTCAGATTAGTTGAAGTATCTCTTTAACAGACCCTCAAATGCCTTGCCATGTCTAGCCTCGTCACGAGCCATCTCATGAACGGTGTCATGGATTGCATCCAGGTTAGCAGCTTTCGCACGTTTTGCAAGGTCAAATTTGCCTTCGGTTGCGCCGTGCTCAGCCTCTACACGCATCTCCAGGTTCTTCTTGGTGGAATCAGTTACAACCTCACCCAGAAGCTCTGCAAACTTAGCAGCGTGCTCAGCCTCTTCGTAAGCTGCCTTCTCCCAGTACAGACCGATTTCCGGATAGCCCTCTCTGTGAGCTACACGTGCCATCGCCAGGTACATACCAACTTCTCTGCACTCGCCTTCATAGTTAGCTCTTAAATCTTCGAGAATATCCTCGCTGACACCCTGTGCCACACCAACTACGTGCTCAGCTGCCCATGTCATCTCGCCGGACTGCTCTTTGAACTTGGAAGCCGGAGCGCCGCATACTGGACATTTCTCCGGAGCAGCCTCACCCTCGTATACGTAACCACATACTGTACAGACAAATTTCTTCATAGTCAATTCTCCTTTTCTAAAATAAATTTTTAATTTCGTGTTTTATAGAAACAATAAATAGATAGTAAAGTTGCTTGCAACCATTCTGTTTCATAGGAGCTTTTAAAACGAAATCGTTTATTTGGCTTAAATGAAATCAGTAATGATTACTGATATTAAGATATCATAGATTCCTGTGTTTGTCAATAAAAAAATAGAAATAATTCTTATTTTTTTCATTTTTATCGATAACCTGGATATTCTCAGAACTTTTTCGCTGGTGATGTATTCATACCCGGTCAGCGCATGGCAGAAATCGGGAAGCGGCTCATTTGGTCCCGTCTGTTCCGATACAAAATCAGCCGCTTCTATATTAGTGTTTTTCCCCTTTCAGACACTCATCGCATATCCCATAGAAAAACACGGTATGGTCATCGATCGTTCCCGGCGCAAATTCTTTGGCGGCTGTCTCCAGCTCCTTGGTTGCTTCCATCGGAATATCCATGACCCGTCCGCACTGGCGGCAGACGTAGTGGTAATGTGGGGATGTATCATAATCGAAATGATCCGTGCCGTCGCCGCAGGACAGCTTCCGGATCTCGCCCAGCTCAACTAACAGGTTTAAATTGCGGTAAACGGTTCCAAGGCTGATATTCGGAAACTGTTCCCGGATGCTGGTGTAAAGGGCGTCGGCGGTCGGATGATCCTTCCGGCTCATCAGGCAGGCTTTGATCGATTCGCGCTGACGGCTGTATTTTAAGGTTTTCATAAGCGACACTCCAATCCTTCTAAATAATATTGATAATGATTATTATTTATATTATGCGTCCTGACGCGATGAAAGTCAATCTTTTTTCAAAGATTTCCGTGAGAAATTTTAGAGTCAAATTTCAACATCACCGATGCATAAAAGATCCCGTCCTCATACCGGAAATCCACCAGACCCTGGTACCGCTCAGCGATCGAACGGATGGAGGCGGTTCCCGTGCCGAAGCCGTCATGTTTGGTCGAGCGGAACCGCCCATTTTCCTCGATCGGCGGATGGCAGCAGGTGTTGTCAACGGCGATCACGATGTGACCGGCATCCTCCTGGCGCAGATGCGGATAAACGGCGCGCTGTCCGTACATTCCCGACAGGCGTCGAGGGCATTTTCCAGAAGATTGCCGAAGATCGAGCAGAGCTCCGGCTCACCCAGCGGGAGAGAGGGCGGAAGCTGGATGCGGACCGAAAAATCGACCGACGCCTTGCGTGCCTCCTCGCCGTAATAGCTGATAATCGTGTTGACCGCATAATTTTCACACCAGGTCCGCGCGGTGTCCGGTGGAAGCGTCATACGGTATTGTTCGATGTAGGTATTCAGATCCTCCGTTTTCCCGCTTTGCAGGTAATGCTCGATGAGATTTAAGTGCTGGCGCAGGTCGTGGCGCGCCTCCCGCACCTCTTCGATGTGGCGGGAAAGCTGCTGATACTGTGTGTACTGCATCGCC